>Ga0126342_10022018_pt1 | contig 10573 bp, 1 predicted proteins | sample Cyp1metagenome_FD_92528 | JGI IMG/M metagenome (GOLD analysis project Ga0126342, IMG submission 92528) | Coral microbial communities from Lord Howe Island, Old Settlement Bay, Australia - Cyphastrea 1 metagenome | ecosystem: Host-associated > Invertebrates > Cnidaria > Coral ...
AGCAGTCAACTCGAACGCACGGCGTGTTTGACGTGTCAGTCTGAATGCGCTCAAAGATGGAAAAGTAGTATTTTCTCAAACGCTCGAAAAGACCAGTGAAACGCTCATCCCATTTCTTCTGAAAAAGCAGCAATTCTTGAAAAGCACTTGAGCGCTCTTCGTTGCACCGAACTGCCAGTGAGTCAGCATGTCCATTATTGATTGCCACCCACTCTTCAAAAGGTGACTCACAATCTGAAATGCAAAGGTGGGAAGGTATCCAGGTGGAGCCTATCAAACCAGCTAAATCATCCAAAAGCAGTTCGTCAACTACCAACCGGAGATCGGCATTGGCCTCTGCATGTTTTGTGACATAGCCAGCTAATCGTTTTTGAAGCCCACGGTGGATCTCCAATGCGTCGAGCCAAATGTGAGTCGCCCTCTTCCAGTGTTGCACCCATCGTAAGGCTGCAATCACCGCCGATAGTTCAGCTCTTGCTATCGTCTGAGGCAAACCCGCAAGCCATCCAGCCGCTATAGGAGATTGGGAAGTTGCGTTGTAGAGCCCCCAAGCGGCTCTTTTGGTCTCAAAACGTCCATCTTCACGATGACTGCCATCTGTGAAAAGGTGTTGAACCTCATCGCCCATGGGGCCAGAATGAAAAACGCCGGTGGTGTCCTCCAATTCTGTGTAATAGGTTCGCAGGGCTTCCACCCATGGAGAGCGTGGACATAGAAGGTGAAGCACGAAAGCTCGTGGCAAACCATCCAGCTCATCCGTCAAAGAAAAAGTTTCCCGTAAGTCCACATACTTTTTACAAGTGAGCAAATGTTCATGGGTTTGGGGACAAAAACAAACAGAACAAAAACCATCTTTAGTAACATCATATTTGCTATGAGACTTCGCATCCAGAAAGGTGCCGCTTGGCAGTGCTGATTGCAGCGAGCGCTCCAAGGCAGTGAGTTTGTGGTTATGCCACTTCACCACGTACTCATCCATGTCATTCAATGCCAGCATTGAAGGTCTCTGCAAAGTTGTAGCTACGTAGCAAAGCCATGAGTCTTTCAGAAGGTGCCTCAAAAGCATCCATGGAGTCTGCAGCAAGTCATGAGAAAGACCTTGCCGGTCGACAATGATGGGTGGAAGTCCAACACTCCAACCGATCTTGTTCAAGGTGTCCAGCAACACTCCAAAAGGTCCGTTGGTGATTTTGCCATCAAAGGATTGCATCCATAATCTCCAGCAGTCCAGTATTCGAGGAGAACGCCCACAAACTCGTCGAAAAGTCTGGAGTACCGAAAGAACATGGAAAAAGCCGGGGTCAGATTCCATCTTGTCATTCAAAGAAAAGCGCAAGAGAGCATTGGAGCCAGCCTGATTACATCTCAAAGCTTTGTTGGCTGCTTGTCGCAATTGGTGGTGGTAGGAGTCAGCCAATGGACAAGAAGCATTCCCATACAATGCGGATGCCCAAAAAGCCATCGGCAACACTGCAAACTTTTGTTCCAAAGGACAAGCACTTTTCCTCAGTCGTTCCCACTTGGCGTGGAGTTTGTCTCCACGAGCTCGAAGCTGTCGGTTGCGACGTGATGCTTCAAACGTCATGCTGCCTCCAAGTTCAAGAGCATCGCTCTGTATGGACAAACCCAAAAGCCGCAGCAGGGCTCTGGAACTCGCTGAAGTGCTCCAAAAGTAGGTCTTTGCAAAATCCAAGGCAAGCCCCCAAAGTTGAAAGAAGCAAATGGTGCTGAAAAATGCCGAAACAACATCCATCACCTTGTGTCCTGCCTCAGAAACATTGTCAACGTAGGAAAAGGCATGCACAGAGGGAGCTAATGCGGAGAGATAAACATGTAGAGCCCAATCAATCAGGACCATCCCAACCACCGAAAGTGAACATCCCTCTGGTAATCCTTGTGAGCTACGAACCGGCGCACTCAATGTGGTGCGCACCTGGAAGGACCGCACAAAGTTGTCCAGGAAGGAACGCCAAGGCTGCAGCAGTTTGGGGCAAAGCCCAACATGGGAAGCCAAAGTCATCAAAGGATCCCTACCTATATTGTTGAAGCACTTCTCAATGTCCGTGCTGAAGCCAGAAAATTCAATGCCCTGTTGGATACAAACCTCAATGAAGCATTGGAGCTGAAGCCAAATTTGTGCACATTCTCTGCCGGGTAGGAATCCATGTGCAGAGGCCGGCACAACCATGCTGAGCAACTGTAGCAGTGGTAAAGCACACATTCTGGACCAGGCACGATAAACAGTGCCCAAAATGACCACTGGTCGAAAATGATTTGGCAGGTGCGAAAGTTCCTGCTTGCTCAAACTCAACACAGTGCCAAACAACAGTTGATCTGGCCATACGCAAGTGTCACCATCGATCTTCTTGATGAAGGTGAGGAGGCTGTTGCTTGATTGTTCAGGGAGCTGCTTCAAGTCTTTGACATCGATCCCATCCACTCCTCTTGCCGGTCGCGGCGGAAACTGGTTCAAGGTGGTTTGCCATTGGCTGTGGGTCAGGTCAGGCTCAGGAAAGTCCAAGCGAGGCAAGTAAGCATGAATGAATCCAGTGATTCTGTTCCATTGTTCCGAACCTATCATACTTGCGGTCTGCCATCTAGGTCTCCATAAGTCAATCAGAGCTTGATGAATTTGTTCCGTCGAAGAGTAGTATTGGTGACATTGTAAAATGTCGCCTGGCTCAGCATGACTTGGGAGAGACCGAAGGACAAGAAGATCACCATCGGCAGAAACAACCTCAACTTGGACGTGATTAATGAACCACACCCTTCCTTCTAGTTCCTGGACAGGTTGATCAACGTGAAGCTGGCAGCCACTGAAGTCCAAGGCCAAGATGGTGAAGTCACTAGTATGCCACAAAAGATCCAGCTGCTCTCGTTGTGGAGGTCGTAGTTCTCGAAAGAGACGATGACAGCATCGATCGTATTTTGTTTGTAGCAATTTGCGTCGTTGACGTAAATGCCATCTCTCAAAGGATTCAAAGTTGGTCTTGAAGTCAGTGAAGATCAGCTCAGCTGTGGGGCCATCTGGTGGCGCCAATGGCAGCGAAGAAGGAGCCATTGAAGATTGATGTAGCCGCCGAGTCCACCAAGAGTCAAAAAGTCCATCAAATCCACGACTCTTTCTTATGGCCATCCACAAGTTCAGTCTGTATGCTTCTGCGTCCACTGTCAACTTGTTGGCAAGGGCTGCATGTTTGTAGCTCTGCAATCGTCTGAGCTGCTTGAACCACAAATGCACCTGCTTCGACACAAGGTCAGAGCGAAGTTGAACTTCGCCAGGTCTAGAAGCCTTGACCACTGGAGGTGTCAGGGATGCTGTTTGTGGCTTAGTACGCACTGCTCTGCCCTTGCAAGCTTCTGGAAGGCGTCCGGCTGGTTGTTGCAGGACACAGCCATCAAGCGCTCTTTCCCAGTGTTGGGCCCATTCCGTGAAGTAATTGGTGGAGGAGCCATCCACATAATCTGGCGCAGGCGGGTCCCGCAGCTTGTTGTGCCATAGCTCCAAGTCAATTTGGTCCCATGGTATTTGAGTAGGTTTGGGCCATGTTGAGATATTTGAAGTGAAGGTAGGCACCGCAAAATCCGCATACAAGGTGGTATGGTCAGCAAAAATGTCAATGTTGTCAACATTGCGGCAGAGCATGGCCGCTTCTGGAGACATCCATATCATGTCTACCACCGTTGCCTTCTTGCATGTAGGCTGAATGGGACGGTGCCAACATGTATTGGCGTGAACTTGCGCTTCTGTCCATCCATAGCTTTCCCAGATGCGAAATTCATCTTGTTGGTGGATGGCGCTGTTGAAGTCACCTGCGATGATTCTAGGTCCAGAGCCACTGATGACCATCTCCCTAGTGAGCGAAGACAACAGCTGGCCAGTCAGCTGGCGACTGTTTGGCCAAGTGGGGCCAGAAGGAAAACCATAGCATGCCGCCACTAGAAAAGGCAATTGATTGACCAAATGTCTTGTGATCAAAACACGACCCGAAGATCTTTCTCCATGTTGCCATGCCACATTGAGTTCCCTAGATGGAAAGTCACTGAGAACCCCCACTCCGGACCAAGTGCCGGCTTCAACAGAGTTGGATCTAAAAGCGACAGGGGCGCCAAAATGGGCTCTGATTTGTCGATTCATTTGGCTTCCCGTACGAGAAAGCGAAGTCGTGACAGCTCTTTGCAAACCATGGGTCAAATGTGTTTCTGCATAGCACCAAATGCCACATCCAAGTTGCAAAGCTGTCAATTCTTTGCCTCGCAATCCACCGGGATTGGAACATCCAATCCTCAGCAAGGAAGGGTTCTCAATGGGGAGTGCACGATCTGCGGGCTCCAGCATCTGTCCATCTGGGCCCGGGTGGTCAGCCTCACCAAATCTGCATGTAGAGGAACGAAACAGATATTGTTGAGGTAAAGGAACATCAAAGTGATACGCACTCAAACTATCTGGACTGTTGCGCTCAGGTGGAACGTCCACTGAGCCAAGTTGCAAACCATCAGCCCACACCCAAGGCCAAAGGAAGAGAAGCAAAAAATGCCACAAAACACCTCCACGCTTGCCGGTCATGGCTCTCCGGCAACGTGTGTGAGATAGTCATTCACTGCGAGACTTCTTCGCCAACATTGCCTCAAAACGGTCAAATTGGCTGGTCAGCTTGCTGGAGATGTCGCTGGATAGTGCTGCCATAGATCCCTGCAAAGTGTTCTGCAGGATCTGGGTCTTGTTGTCCACTTCCTGTTGGATTTCAGTGATTTGGGCAGCGACTGCTTGGCCTTGTTGTTCAACCACTTGGCGTAATTGTCCAAGCTGAGACTCGGTGTTGGTCATTCGTTGGCCAGCCTCCTGAAACCATTGGTGGAACTTGGCGCCCTGTGCTTGGAGCTCCGCAATGTTGACCTCAAGCTTTTGAATGTCCTGTGTGGGCACCGTTCCTACAGGTTGCTGTTGCACTTGCTTCTGAATCTCCTCTTTGATGGTGTCTTGGATCTGGGAGAATCTGGAAGAGGAAGCAGGAGCAAATGATGGAGCACCTGAAATGGGCTTCTTCCAGGTCGACCAAGGGTCTGGTCCTTGAAACCATGGATCTGTTGTGGAAGGGGTGGCACTGGATGCCTGCCCTTCTTTCAAGAACTTCTTGGTGCGAGTAGATGCCACCAATGGTTGTTGAACTGCTGGGGCAGCGATGTCTTTTTGCAAGGTGATCAGGACATCTTGACCAAAAGCCGGCATGACTTTGTTCGGCGGAGGTTGATCTGCGCCAATTGTCCAGGCTTGGCCCTGCAAGTTGCCTTTGATCGGTTGCAGGGGCTTCGCAGGCCATGTCCATGCTTCCAACAGCTTTGCCATCTGGGATCTCTGCAGTCCAAATGGAACTGGAAACACCGTGTAGACTTGTCGAATGTCTACATCGATGTATTCATCGTCGGGTCGCAACTCCTCATGGGTCTTCTTCTCATGTGTCTTGGAGACTCTGACTCCATACCTGGTGTTCAGCCGAGCAATTGCAATGCCATGGGTGCAGGTGCGCAACTTGTGAATCGCTTGATCACGATCATGGCCGGCTAACCATATGACACAGTAGTCTTCATGTGGCCCCTTGACTTTGGAGGAACGTGGCTCCAAATAGACCCCCTTGATCCCAGCACGGAGCAGAAAGTCCAAGGCAACCGTGAGGATTCGGAGCATCACTTGGAAATACTGAACATGTTCTGGCTTCGTGTTCTTGCCATTGAGATTGCAATAGCTTCGAGCCCAGATGTCCATGATGATGCCTGGTAGTGCTTCTCCAACTGGCGCATGGAATAGTGCACATTCTTTACCACATTGGCGGCCAGAGCAAAGGCGAAGTTGTGGAACTAGCTGCAGAAGTGCACGAATTGGTCCATCAGTGATTTGCTTCCATGGAATGGCCAGTTCATCTTGGAAGATCTGCACTTTCAGAATGTTGGTTTCTGGGACCGCCAGTTGTGGAGATGAGCGCTCCTTTCGTTGAATGCTCCCGTCACTAAGGATCAAAAGAGATCCATGCAGCAGCAGTGGCTCATCCGTCGCAGTGCAAAGTGCGGGGAAGCACAAGTGGCTGATTGAGGCGTCGCCGCAAAAGTCCATGGGCACCTCAGTGTTGATCAGCAGCCCAAGTGTGGTGGAGCTGATAATCTCTGCCGCTTCAATGAAGGGCTTGGCATCTTGATAGGTACAAAATGCTAGTCCAGTGGCATCTTGACCAACTTCTTCAAAAGGGATCTGAGGGATCTCATCGCCGTCCCCATCCACGAAGGTGTCTGGAAGCAATTTCAAGGTTGTAGGATCCACCTGTGGAGTCTTGGCCATGGGAGATGTGGTTTGCTTCTTCTGTTTGGCCTTCGGGATGTGTGCCCCATGTTTCTTTCGGGCTTGTTGCTCAATATGTTGTTTGAGTTCGGCTTCTTTGACCCAACGAAATCTGGTACTTGGTCGAGATGCCAGGCCTTTGAGTGTTGCCCAAGGGTTGGCAGTTTGAAAAGCGTCCGTGATGGCAGCAGCACCAAGTATTTTGATTGCATCTTGGGCTCTTTGCAAGGCAGCATCGTCTGGCACTCCACGTTCGACTAGGAATGCAGCAAGGCGATCAGATAGATCCGTGGATCCTTTGCCCATTGGGCGAAAAGCTGTCTTGGTGTGCTGATGACTGGCTAACAGATTGTGCATCCGTAGTTCATCTTCTGGGGCGAAGTGTCCTTCAAGGCCATGGATGAGACACAGATGCATGATTGCCAAGGTGCCACAAGTGTGTGGATATGTCTGTGGCTGCATGCTGAAGGCTACCACTGGGACAAATGGCATTTTGAGCACCTGGCTTAAAGTCCAAGCCAGTTTTGTTGCTTCCTGAAGGACAAATGATCGAAGTCCATCGAGATAAGTCCAAGCCAAGGTCTGCCCTTCAGGTGTGCCACATAGTAGCGCCCAATGGTTGTTCGCTGCAAAAATGCAGAAAATGTCTCCGTTACTCTCCTGATACAATGCACGAAGTCCATGGCATTGAAAAGGAGTGGCCGTTTCATCGATCAGCGCCTTGGCCATGGAGGGGGTAACCATCAGCGGAGGCTCTTCATACGGGCTCAAAGTGCTGCGACAAACGCCAACCAAAGCGCTCCAAACTGTGACATCGGTGAGCCCGATGTGCTCAGTGGCTTGAAGTCCAAATGCCATCTGTGGTGACTGAAAGACTGATCTAGATTGTGCGATCAATCTCAGGCTGCCCCAGATTCGATAATCAAGACCGTAAAATTTGCCCTCTCCATCAATGCAATGTGAAATCTGAGCAATGTCACATTGTTGCAAGGCTTGGAAGAGGAAGGATCCAGGACGTACAAAGGCCACGTAGTAGTCACCCAGGTACTCAATGCTGATCATGTACTCAAATGAAGGCTCTTCAAGATGTTGCGCTTGAGTGATCATGATACAGTAAGGTCCATATGCCCCCTGTTCAAGAAGGATTTGATCATCTGGCAATGCCCTGGGGCCATCAAGAAGATGAAGCATCTCTCCCCGAGCCAAGGTAAAGCTCTCCGCACGCAGAAGTTGTGCAACCGTGGTGGATCCTGCCGTGAGAATCTCAATTTGGCTGCCATCTGGGGTCACCACATGCAACTGTCTTGGAAGATCTGATTGCTGCCACATGTGGTAGTGTGTGCGTACCAGTTGTCGCTTTACCATGTTCAACAACTCCGTCGCTGCGTGCATGGTCTGATTGATGTCATGTTTGGCTGCCATGGAGGCCAAGCAAGAGAAAACCCACAAAGCTTGCAGTGGAGAAGCCAATTGGCCAATCAGGCTGAGAGCTGCACGTAGTTGAGGAAGATGAGTCACTGTCAGTGGCACCCCGTGAAGTGCAAAGAGCTCCATAGGATGAAGATGTCGAGGTTGTCCATGCAATCTCGAGACAACAAAGCAACCTCTCAGCCCTTTGCTTCGCAGTGATTGCTCTGAAAAAGGATGTACTCGACACCCACAAGGACATCCAGTGCAAATCGAACCGTAGCTGTGCAAGAATGTTGGTGCTCGATCATTCAAGTCCAACAAGCGTGCATCATCTCCAAATTGAGTATCGCTGTAGAGATGAAGTTCTTGATCTGTCAGCTGCAGTTCGGTTTCATGATGCAAGGGCCAGAGTCCCCATCCTGGTAAAATGGAGTGAATGGTCTGGTAGTCGTGGTCTTCAGGCCATTTGAGAAGCGTAGTGGTGTCCCAGGACTCCGGACACAAAATGACCCACCAACGATGGCGACGGCAGGGCCATTGATGGCTCAGTGCCAACGTGGTCTCATGAATCTTCCATCCCATGAAATTCGCCAATGCTTGGATTTCTTGTCGCACTCCCTGATCAAATTGTGCCTGGGGCGTGCATTCGAGAACCAGGCAACTTACCATGTGCAGGTAAGCTGTGCGAAGAATTGCTGTGAGAACTTTGTGACGTGGGTCCTGGGATCCAAGTTGCATGCCTTGAGTGCTGTGTGGTTGACAGGGAAAACCTGCTGCAAGAATTGGAGCATGACCTCCTGAAACATGTAATTCACCTTTGGCAGAATCATTACATAGATCTCTACAAAGGACTTCCCCATGTCGATTGAGAAGCAAATGTTCACATGCCAGCGAAGAGCTATCCAGAGAGGCCACAATGTTGCCATTCATGAATGAGACGCCAAGCCCGATTCCGCCCATGCCGGCGCAAATTTCTTTGATGTTCAATTGAAAATCCCTGTCGGGGTTAAAAGGAACAACTATTGATTTGGAATCCAAAACAAGGAGAACAGGTTCTGTGTCCTCCACCACTGCATCATAGATGGTGAAGCAACCATCTGGCACCTCTGAAGTGAAGAGCACCATGAGATCGGTGCCCAAGAGCACTGCTTCGAAGAGATCACCAAGACCTCGACGTCGTTGAAAGACGCCCGCAAATCTCGACCCAGCAGTCCCCGGAGCACGGAGGAAGTGGGAATAATCCATGGGGAAATAGGAACACCGAGAGTTTAGCTGTTGATCGGCCCTACCACGGGAAGGCTCTCGGGCCAGGGCTATACGGAAAGTCATAAAATTCATGTTCCAAACCACCAACCAAATATTCCTGTGAAATTCAAGAATGATAACCTCTGGTAAACGTTTACACAACTATGGAACATCACAGTTTTTAATTGGTAAATCTAATATTTATCTGGCCATTTTCAATAGCTATGTAACTTAAATTACCAGATGGTAAATCCATTAATTGCCATCAATCAGCACTAATCACCATTGTTAACCATGAATCAATCACCATTAGTCACCATGATCAAGCATTGTTAATCCATGGTATCCCCATTACCCTCTGGTAAACTAACATAACTATGGAAAATCACAATTTTCAATGGGAAAAATCACTATAAATGGTGATTTTCCATAGTTATCTTAGTTTACCGGAGGGTATCCCCATGATATTCCCATTATTCCAGAATGATACCCCCACCTGGAATCCCTATCCCCGGCATCTCCCCACCTGGCGCAAAGGCCTCCGCTGTCAGAGCCGGCCGGAGCCTCGGGAAACAAAAAGATGACGGGAGTTTTTTCCGTTTCAGCCACCCAAAAAGGGGGATGTTCCATGCTTTGACCCACTAAAATTTGGGATTTTCCAGGGATTTTCCAAGGTTTGACCCATAAAAAATTGGGATTTTTGAAAAATTCCCATAGTTTTACCAAGTCAAATTGAGATGGAACCCAGAAAAATGATCCAACATTGGGATTTATAAATAAAATTGAGATTTAACTTCACATCATTTTTGGCGTTGCAACCGAAAGTATCGGGAGATCACTGTAATATCATCTAGAATCTGGTGAAATCCTGGGGATTTCATCGGGGTGAGGATTTCACCAGTGGATTTTTTCTGATGTGCTGAGACCCCGGGCGCATACGTGCAGAAGCAGCGGGAGCACAAATCATGCCACCTCTGGTGACTCGTCACTGGGGTTGGAAATTCCAGGGGAAACAAGACACCGTACACCATCCAAATTATATGGAGTTCACCGGATGAAATCTCGATGTCAGTTGGCATTCACCTTTTCGTAGATTCAAACCATTACCATCCATCCAGCTAACATGATAATTCTGCCAGTTCTAGGTGGCTACTTTCCAATCTAAAAATGGGTCATATCATGTCATATCAACATTAAAAGATTCAACTCCGTTTTCCATAGTTTATGTCAAATCATCAACTCATTACCCCTTCGCCCGGCTTTGCCAGGGTGCTGAGGATTTCCCAAGTTGCCACATCTCAATTGACCTGGGCTGTTCACCTAAGGCTCCCACGTAGATCCACCAAGGGAAAGAGAAAAACAATTGGAAATACATGGGAAATTGGACATTCTATGGAAAGTCTACGGAGCACATGACAAAACAATGGGGAATCTAAGATGTATCTGGAATTATATCATATAGAGATCCCCCTTTACATTAACCCCTAGGCGCTGAGGGTGCCATTCTGTAGAGTGCCCAGCCTACCCCCCTACAAAATGGTATGGGGACACCTACAAAATGGTAGCACCCATGGGGGTTGCTGCCTA
>Ga0126342_10022019_pt1 | contig 10573 bp, 6 predicted proteins | sample Cyp1metagenome_FD_92528 | JGI IMG/M metagenome (GOLD analysis project Ga0126342, IMG submission 92528) | Coral microbial communities from Lord Howe Island, Old Settlement Bay, Australia - Cyphastrea 1 metagenome | ecosystem: Host-associated > Invertebrates > Cnidaria > Coral ...
AGGTAGGCGGTTGATACGGCGCCCTGTGAGGGGTTGCCGATTTTAATTTTAAGATTTTCACGTCAAAAGCTGGAAACGTTGTATTTGTGGGACTTTGTAAAAGGACATTTCAAAGTCATGATCATTTTTCGATGGCAGGCGCATGACTCCAAAGTGGAAATTGGTGTTTCGCCTCAACGAAATACTAATTTTAGTCATCAGGGGCGAGAAAAAAAACCTTTGATTTTTGAGGTTTTCATTTGGTGTGATTTGAAAATGTGCGTACATCCGGATGTCCAAAAAAAAATGGAAAATTTTCCGTTTTTTTTTGGAGTCTGTTAGCAACGTGGTCAGCGTAGCAGTACATGTGCAACGCAAGTGCACATGGACGTAGCGTAGCGTGGCGTGTTACATGTTACGCAAACTTTCATGACGTTAGCATGCCCCACCCCACCCCACCCCACCCCACCCCCGTGCAGCCGGTTGATACGACGCCTAAAACATTGCACATACTTAAAATATGGGGATATCAAAATTCAACACACCCTCACAGGGCGCCGTATCAACCGCCTGCCTAAAACAACGCATGAGGACGCTTGCTCAATGAACCCCCTTCTACCTACTACCTACTACTACTACCTACTAGTACTACTACCTACTACTACCTACTACTACTACTACTGCTACTACTGCTACTACTACTACTGCTACTACTACTACTGCTACTACTACTGCTACTACTACTACTACGGCTACTACTACTACTACTCCTGCTACTACTACTACTACTACTGCTACTGCTACTGCTACTGCTACTGCTACTGCTACTGCTACTGCTACCACTACCACTACCACCTGATACTCGCTGGAGGATGGGCCGCTGCCACAGCGGCGGCGCGCAACTTCCTTTCGCGGCGCCGGAGACTACACCACTAAATTGGTTAGTTGGTTGTTCAAGCGGGTCGTCGGGCCAGATGGTCGACGTCACGCTGCGTGCTGGCCTGGTGTGGCCTTGACAGCTGCGTGCAAGATTTGATTCCTTTGCTGAACAAAATCAAAAGTTGTAGATTGCAAGCCGGATGCACTGCGCAGCACACTCCGGTCGCCCACGCAACCGAACGATTGGCAGCTCACGGCTTGTTACCGGCTTGTTGCTTCAATCCACGTATTCCAGGATCTTCCAGGATGCGATTAAACAATTGGTGTTCTCAATTCTTCAGGATTAAAATTAGGTATAGTTAACAGATCCCTAAATAATACCATTGATTATTACCGCAGTAATGAGCCATTTTTAATCAATGGTCTGTTTGATATCAAATCAATATCAAATTAATCTATCTATTGGTTAGCAAAATCCATCATCGATGGTTTGTTACTTGCACTTTGAAACTGATACCATTGATATCAAATCCAGTGTAAGCCCAACAGTACCAGTGGATAGACCCTGCCAGATAGGGCTTGGAAAATGAGTGAAACCACTAAGAATAGGTGATTTTCAGGGTTCAACTGTTAATTTACCAGAGTGTAAACATCCATTTACTGTTTCAAAGCTATTCGCCCAAGTCGAGGTGCACATCATCAACTGGTTCAAATTTCATCAATCAACCAATATGAAACCAATATACAATAATCTCCTTATAATTCCATTACACCACTATAAAATATGTCTTTTTGACAAATTCCCATGATCATTCCATATAAGTCCCATATATTCCATGATATACTGCAGTGGGAATATCATCGGATATATGGGAATTATAACGGTATTATTTTTATATTTATCATTATTATATTATAAAATCAATTCCTATTTATACATGCCTTTCCCATAGTATAATATGCTGACTGTTTCCCCTGACTGTTTCCCGTGATTCACCAAAATGATACCACCATGCCATTTTTATGCCATTTTGACAAATTTCCATGAGAATTGCAACATATTCCGAATATTCCCATGAAAATGGCTCATTTATAGTTGATTTACCCATTGAAGATGTTGATGTTCCATAGATGCTGCTGTTAGTTTTCCAATATCAATAGATTGGTTTTCTTGGGAAAATCTACACCGGGAACCATCGATTTTCCCATGAAGATCATGGGGCTTTCCTGTAAATTTTCCCTTAAACCAATCCAATGACATCGCCAGCCAGGCCATGGTCGAAGCGGGCGCCGACGTCTTGAGCCTCGACTGTCACGAGGGCGTGGATCACTACGTGGCGCGGATGCCCAGGTCCAGGGGATGATAATAGGTATGGGTGAAAATTTAAGACCTAAGGGACAACAGATTGGACTGTATATTGTAGTTTATTTTTGGCTATGAAGTTATTTGATTGTTGATTGATTTCAGCATCAAAAATAGATGTAACAAATCAAGAAATCAATCAATAATCAACGATTTCTGATATGTTTTATGGGGATCCTGGCTTCAACGGTGAACGGTTTCAAACGTTGTGGATCCCACGCATTCGGTTTGTTGACAAAGATGGGCGTCCGGTGCACTTGAATCTACGGTACTATTTCTGGGAGTTTCAATCTGCATTAATGGTGAGGAATTGGTGATCAATAGTGGTTAATAATGGTTAATAGTGGTTAATTATGGTTTATGGCATTGTTTTACCCACATTAAATGGTTGACAGAAAAGTCTGATGACCGCAGGGTCCTTGAATACTGACGAATCTCTTTGCCAATTTCATAGGTATACATGAACCTCACCAGCCATTTCAGTAGATAAAATGATGGAAAAAACGTGCGATGGTATCCTGGGAGCCCATCATGGTTGATCCGCTCGCAGCGCATGGTATGCTTACAAGCCTCCCAATGCTTAGCAAAAATCAGATAAAGATGGATGCATTAGAAAGTATCATTGATATGAATTCAATGGCCGGGCTCGGGACTCGCCACTCAGAATTGAGTGTCAGGGGGAAAAAGGGTACCATCCATTCAGGACCATCATGTATGCTGCCATTTCAGATGATGATGTCCTTTTTCAATCTCTATTATTTGTTAGTGAAAGAGATCAATAAGTCTCATGTCCCCAACTTCATTCCCGAAGAAGGGTGCGGAGTTGTGCCTCTTTTGCTGAGATCAACTTCTTGAAACAGATGAAGGCAGTTGGGGGACGGTGGCCCTGAATGAAGGAGGATTACCCCACTTGGTATGTGGTTAGTACACTCTGGTAAACTCACGCTATTGAAAATGGCCATAGAAATCGTTGATTTAGCTATTAAAAAAGGTGATCTTCCATGGTTCTGTTAGTTTACCAGAGGGTATATGTGGCTAGTCAAGGGTAGCTATGAGTGGGATAAACCCCCAGGAACTTATCAACGATGGTTTCTAGCTGATGATGACACGAATTAGGGAAGCTGTGAGAGCACCATGGGGATATATCTAACCAAAATGGGGAGGTGAAGTTGAAAAGGTGTGTTGTTTATGTGACAACCCATAGGGCCAGCAGTTTTCTAGGGATCCAGCAAGCAAAAAAAAAACACGACGTGAGATTCAGCATGGAACCTCGAAGAAAATGATAGCCATTAATTGAAGGGAAAACCTTACCTGGAAACCATGTTTTTTCCCAGGAAAATATCCAGAGTTCATAGAGCTTAATCCCAGAAACCAATCCAATCACAGTTGCTCTTGACCACCAAGTACCTTTTTTTTTCCGAGCACGTAACCTCAAAATTAAAAAGTTCCTGAGTGTTGTAAGGGGCCTTTTCTCTTGAGTTGGAAACCTTGGAATCGTCTTGTCTCGTTGATCTGAAAATAGAGTATACAGTATATAGCCTCTAAGTGACCATTTTTTAATTGGGATAATGACAAAAATCCATCGGAATTAAGGGTACATTTTAAATTAAGACAAACCCGATGTTTGTTTTGATTGAAAAAACGTATGTGAGCATTTTTTGTGTGTGTTGTCAACTTTCAGATTGCTACATTGAAACCTGTGAATCGAAGGACTGCAGATACAATTCTGCTTTGTAACATGGAAATTGAAACCGTCGCGCACTTTGAGCAGATCGTCAACATTTGTCTGCAGAACTGGTTGCTATCCTTGCCCACTTACTGTAATTGGATAGCCTGACAACAGACAACAGCATTGAAAGGTTGGACATTCTGCCAGCCGCTTGTGCGATGAGATACAGGGCCTGCAGCGGCGGATTGATGGCTTAGAACGCACGTGTCGCACGCTTGTGACGCAGGTCGCCGCGAATCAGCAAGCTACCACGAGCGGGCTCAGGTATGCGCGCATTGCGCAGTGGAGCGCCGAGTGGCAAGCGCCACAGCGGGTCTATGCACGTCTCGACCACCAGCGGCAGCCCGTTGAACACATCGTCCCGCGAGACTATGTGCATGGCTGTGTCCCGTTCCATGCTTTGTGCAAGACCTGCTCATGCTTAATCTTCGTCTGCTGTAGCTGGTCGTGAACCCCGCGTTCTCACTACAGCCATACACGTTTTTGGCCATCAAACGTGGCTGGCTGAAAATCCCCCAAAACTGGAACTTTACAGCTGGAAAAATAATCTACAAAATCTTTATATAAACGGTTGATTAAAAAAAAAAGTGTTTCCGGTATGTTAGGTCGGTGATGTTTCCTCCATAGCTTCCAGCTTTCCATTTCCAACTCGTTCACATAGATCCCATTGAAAAGTTCAGCGCGTATCGGAGCATGAACAAACCATGATCTGTAGATATCCAGGTCTGCCTTCTAGACCCCCTTTGGATGTGAATCCCATCGCATAAGAGATGGTAACGGTAAGCTGGGTAAAGAACAACTACCACTGATGTAGATTGGATATATTCAGTCATGCATAGGGTACTATCCAGTTATGGATAGATGACACCCAGACAAGCCATTAAACATACCCTTGCTGGTGGTTCTGAAATGGTAGGTCCAACCGGTTGTACCACCTGGTTTGAGAGTAATTGTAAAATAACTGGCCGCAATATGTCATTTCCCTTTTGAAGATAACGTCGTATGAACCAGCCACTATTTCACGGTGTGTTGATGTAAGTGCCTCTTTTTCTGATGACACAATTATACAGCCAATACTGCTGGTTCTATATATATATATAAATAATTATATGTATATACACACACATATCCTAAACCCCAAAAAGATATAGAAATGTGATTCGCCACGATTTCAGAATTGGAGTTTACCAAATTCTATCTTTTTGGGGGTTGCTATATCCGACATGAACATTGTGGCGCAGGAGCACTTCGCAGGCATCGACGTCATCGCAGGGCCAGTGAATTCCATTCGACAGGCGATGGGGATGGGCCGGGATGGCCGCTAGGAATCGTAAGTGCTGAGCATAGCCCATACAGAAGCAATCTCCCAGAGGGATATATGGGATTAAACCGTCAGTTTAATGGGAGTTCATGGAGATATAATGATATACTGGTTGGTGGTTTCAAACATTTTTTATTCTCCATAATATATGGGAATAATCATCCCAACTGACTAATATTTTTCAAGATGTTAAAACCACCAACCAGATATATAGTGAGGATATATCAACTTAAGTTGGATTTGGGTGTGTCTGAAAGTGAGGTATACGGTATACCGCCAAAAAATTGGTCTTTTAATGGGACAATTGAGCTGTTCGATGCCATTTGTTTTTTTTTTGGTCCCAACGGTTGTCAGACAAGCACTAATGATTAGTCACGGGTTCAGAGCCAGATACAAATGGTGGTTTGATCAACAAAAATGAGGAAAATCATGGTTGGCCACCTTCCGGTATTCAAACATGGCAAGAAGAAATCCCGTATAACTGGAGGTTTCATTGAGAAAATCACCCATAAATATGAGGAATTGTCCATTGCCATGTTTGATGATTTTCACCGGAGGCTAGTGGTTGGATGAACGAAAAGATAGCCTGGCAATCACACCATGGAACATATACTGTTACAAAACCACCTAACAGGGATTGGTTAGCCATGCAGTGAAGTGGTTCCCTTCAACATCATTGGCAGTGTATCCCATTATATCATTGATATCTCCATTAAACCCTGATAACTTCGTCTCTTAAATCCCCGTTGATAAATGTTGACCCCCAAATGGTTTACCTGTTAAAAATAATGGTGTCCATCAAATAATCCATGTATAGGCGATGTTCCAGCCAGCCATGTTTGGTTACCATAGAGTAGCCATCCAATGGTTCCCATTATACCCCTATAACTGTGTTTCTGAAATACAATTTAATGATACTAGATGCCATAACTTTGTGTCTTAAATCCACAATAGTACTAGATTTTGGCCCAGCCCCAGATGGAGGTTCCTTAAAATTAAGGTACCCCCAAGATGACCATGAATTAGTGTTGAACTCCATGCTGACTTAGGGGATCCACCATGCCTCGAAACCCCGAAATGGTTCCCATTTCCCCATAGTATATATATATATATACGTACATTATATAGTACAATATATAACATAACATGATATACTAAAAAACAGTACAATACAATATAACATAATATAACTGAAATTATAATATAGACTCTAGATGTATTTATAATATTTGATCAACATGTCCAATGTATATTTGATTACAACATGTCTACTATAATATAATACTAAATTATAGTTACAATATACCCTTTGGTTATTGAACATAGCGAACTGGGAAACCACCATTTTTAATAGGTAAATCATCATGTTGATCATCTATAAATGGGCCATGGCTTCCATAGCTATGTTAAATAACCTGAGTGTAGTCGATACATGCAAAGTGATTTGCCATTTGCCATAGTATATAGTGATACAAGCAAATCATGTAACGTATCAATATTTATCCAGTCATACAATGATAATTGTATCACTCTATACTATTTTAAAGCCATATTGATAAATAACCATGTTGTATCACAATTATCTTCTACATCTATAGATGATTTCCCCAGCTATAAACATCCATTTATCGTTGGGATTTTCCATGGCTATCTTAGTCATAACCAGATGGTAAATCCCATTATATTATATCCCATTAAATCACCATAAACCACCATTAAATCCCTATAAATTGGCCAACATGTCTGGAGCCAGTCCAGGCCACCTCACTCTGCGACAGCGGCGCTGATGCCATTCGCGCCGCTCCGCAAAAATTGTTTAACTCCGAGATCTGTGGATCAGTTTCTTGGGGTTTCCACGGAAGTTCCATATCTATCTTGGCTAAAGCTGTAGGTTTAAATCCCCATTGGTGATTAATGAAGATTTCATTGTGATTAATGGTGATTAATGATGACTTAATGGTGATTAATGGTGATTTAATAGTGATTTAATGATGGTTTAATGGTGATTAATGGTGATTAATGGTGATTAATGGTCATTAAATGATGGTTTAATGGTGATTTAATGATGATTGAATGGTGATTAATGGTGATTAATGATGATTTAATGGTGATTAATCGTGATTAATTGTGATTAATGGTGATTTAATGATGTTTGTTTTCTGTTTTTTTCGCACATTGGGATAATTTAAAAAAACGGAGGAATGATCACCTGCGAGATTGCTTCTCTTCCGTGGGTGTCCAGCTTTCCCGGCATTTGGTTCATTCAATGGAGGGGCTGCTAATCGGAAACCTATTGGCTAAATGGAAACTTACAAGCATGTCATTGGTATCTGAACCCCTTTCTAAGAGTTTTTTCCCAAAGAAGAGTTTTTTTCCCAAAGAAAGAAAGCGGGGGAATCCCATTAAACTGCTTGTGAATGATCCCTTCGGGAATTCCAGCCATAACTATGGTGACCGGTGACCACCTAAAAGCATTCGAGCCTGGTCAAACGACCGTTTTGGAGGATGTTCACTGGTGGTATCCCCTGACTTGGCAGAAAACCACCAGGACCTGTCACCCAGCTTCTGCGGACCAGGCAGACTGCTTGGTTTGCAGACTGAGTGAATCAATGATGATTCTATGGGCTCAAGGGTATTTTATGGTATTTTGCATACCCACACGTTCTCGTTCTCTCCTTCGAGAACGCGGCATGAAGAACAACGCTTTCGCTTGGTAGGCGTCATGGAAGACGCCTAGCTATGCGCACTCCTTGGCCCAGGAAGACATGCTCACAGTGGGTCCACCTTGCAGGAGTTGTATCTCAGTTACGTGGGAAGTCAGGAATTCTCTATGTCGTCCATGATTTTGGAGCCGTGGTCGCGGTTTGTTAATCTTTGTATGGTAGGTTCACGGCTTCAACATTTTTTGGCCATGTTTTTGTGTACGGATTCTTCACGGCTAGGCTATATATGACTACAACAAAATACACTTCCTTTTGCGTAGAGTGTCGAAGATTTGCCATGTTTTACCCTTGTTCTGGGGTCCAAGTTGAAAACCTGAGTTGGATGATACCCACATCCCATTTGGGGTTGGCAATCTATACCCCACCCTAAGCTTCAGTGCAAGTGTGGAGGAGAATCATTGGAAACATCGAAAAAGAGTCGTCATGTTCCAAATGATTTTTCCAAACAAAATGCGAACCAATTGGAAAACAAATGTTCCAAATGATAGTTTCTGATACATCGAATTAGTGGTGGTTGTTTGAACTAACACAACTGGGTGATCACCTTACCTTAACTATTTTTTCCCCATGAAACCTTCAGGATGGTGCCCAGTTATGTTTGTGGCTTCATAAATCCCAAAAAAAGCATTAACTATAGTTATATCATGTTATATCTACCATAAACATGAACTATAGTTCTATCTGCCATAAATCCCATTAACCACTATGAATCACCATGAACTCCAGTTGTACTAAACCCCATGAAAGCTGAGGTGGGTGGAGCTCAAGGTGCAGACGCCACGGTGATCTATGAAGTGGCCAGGCGGAGCCCTGTTGAAAAAACACAAAGAAGCGGCAGTTTATGGGTAAACAAAACGAGGAAAATTGTGATTTCAGGGTGGTTTCATGGGATTTATATACAGTAATACAGTATATGTAATGTGATTTTCAGCGGAATCTGAATGGGAAAATGGTGATTTAGTGGGATCTTAATAGGATTATGATAGTTGAGGTGGTGAAGTAACTTAGTGAACTGTTGAGTTCATGCTAAATATATATGAAAGTACTTAATTGGTGAGACTCAAGCAAAAAGTGTGGGGGCCCACCTTGTACCAACTTATGGCGATATAACGGGGATAGTTGATTAGTTCTTTCATGATTGTCTTATGGATTATAACATGTTACAACCTAAATACATGCAATGCGCAAAATGTGGTGTGTTTCCTAGAAAAGGAGACGCTCACCCCCCTATCAATAGGGGTAAATATAGCGATTGTAACCCCAATGATTGTAGGATGACCACACCCCGTATACCATGGACCCCGGCACTTATGGGTTGTTTATGATGAAAATCCAGGCTGCGATTAGTGAATGATGATTGATGATCCTTAGCATTTTATGAGGAAAACATGGGGATATAAGGGAAAACTACATTATGATTGGGATTTCTGCAGATTATACCCCTTTGTAATTTGGTACATAGCTATGGAAGCCATGGCCCATTGATAGTTGATTTACAGTGATTTACCTATTAAAGATTGTGATTTTCCAGTTCGCTATGTTAGTCATTACCAGATGGTACTGAAAACATGTGTTTTCAATCTTCGCCAACACAGAAAAATTAGATCCCATCCGGCCGGATGCATCAATTTTGCCCCATGGTTTGGGATGCCCCACTTGTTTAGCCCCAATGAATCATACTATCAACCCTGGATTAATAAACCCCAAACGGCTGTTTAATTGGGGTGATACCATTTATGTATCATATTGTAACTATTTGGAGGGTAGCCCCACAATTTTCATAAACCATGGTTTATTAATCCGGAGTTGACATTACTGCTAATCAGAAGTATTCAGTAAGTTATTCATGGTAAAGTATGGTTTATTAATTGTGCATTAGTATTATTATTTTAGCTAATCTTCATCATAAGTTGTTTAGAGTTCCCATGTAGATCATAGTTGGGCTGGGAAGATCTGGTTCATTCAGTGGCAGATGCGAAGCTCGTGGTGTAGTAGTTTCTACACCCCATAAGCTGCTTCGATATACCACAAACCCAAGTCATGTTCACCAACGACTAGCTATCAAAATCCCATGAAATCCCATCAAATCACCTCGCGGCCGGCCTGCGAACTCTGAGCAATTCTGTGTCGTTTGATCTATGTTACGATTTATGGAGTTATAAGTCACTGAAAGAAGCCCATAAAAATGGAATGTGTAGCCCCATTAATGGAAAAAAACATTTATAGCTAATAAATGGCCATAACTGTGTACATGTGTAATTGTGATGTTCGAACCAGCATGGGGCGATTTTTATAGCGTTTTTCTGTGTCGGTCAATGTGATCAATGAATGGCCAACATTCTAGCAAAACCTTACCCACATTCCAAGGCTGTTCATATTCCATGCCAAAATAGCTCCGGAAATTTGGAAAATAATGAACGACCTTTGATGATGAGAATAAGGTTGTGTGACCCTTTTCAGGCGCTCCCTTGTCACGTGCTGTCATGTCCAGTCGCACATGTTTAACCCCGCTGAGAACCTTCTCAAGCAATGATTTCTTGAATAAACATAATCATAAAGTCTTGTTTCTCTCATCAATC
>Ga0126342_10022020_pt1 | contig 10571 bp, 10 predicted proteins | sample Cyp1metagenome_FD_92528 | JGI IMG/M metagenome (GOLD analysis project Ga0126342, IMG submission 92528) | Coral microbial communities from Lord Howe Island, Old Settlement Bay, Australia - Cyphastrea 1 metagenome | ecosystem: Host-associated > Invertebrates > Cnidaria > Coral ...
AGGGCTAGTTAGCGGCTAGTTACGGAGATCCTTTACCGAACTGAAGGAACAGGTGAACACAATTGAACACATTTGCAAACTGAACATATAACATGCTGTGCGATTTGTTGGACTCTGCCTCATGCCCACAAGGGTAATATATACTCCGTAGCTATAAAGCACCTCAACAAGAAGGATAGGCGACTTACCCATATGCGACTTACCAGGAACAAGGTCAAACAGCAGACCAAAGACAACAGACTAAAGACAATGGATAAGGAAAATTCTCCTCACTTCAGGTTGCCTTCAACATATGCATACTTAATCATACTTACATATACTATTATAAATTATATACTAGTATTTTATATTGTATGTCCCACCATAATTATTCCCAGGATTTCCCAGGTATAAAAATCATATCAAATCACCATTAGACCTACATTAAAATCCGATCAACCACTGCACGGCAGGAGGGTGGTCCCTTGCTCTGGCGCGACGGCCAAAGCTGCCTGGCACCTGCCAGTCCTGAGGAAGCGCCAAGGAGCAGCTTGGGCCGCACCTGGCTTGGCCCAGACAGGGAGATGTATGAGCTACTTATACATACATACATACATACCTACCTACCTACCTACCTACCTACGTACGTACGTACGTACATACGTACGTTACGTACGTTACATACGTTACATACGTTACATACGTTACATACATACATACATACATGCATGCATGCATGCATGCATGCATACATACATACATACATCCATGCATCCATGCATGCATGCATGCATCCATGAATGCATGCATACATGCAGACATGCAGACATGCATACATGCAGACATGCAGACATGCAGACATGCATACATGCATACATGCAGACATGCAGACATGCAAACATAGAGACATGCAGACATGCAGACAGCCAGACAGCCAGACAGCCAGACAGAGACAGAGACACAGAGACAGAGACAGAGACCGAGACAGACCGAGACAGACCGAGACAGACCCAGATAGACCGAGACAGACAGAGACAGACAGAGACAGACAGAGCCAGACAGAGACAGAGACTGACAGACAGACAGACAGACAGAGAGAGAGAGTGAGAGAGAGAGACAGACAGAGACAGAGAGGGAGAGACAGAGGGGAGACAGAGAGAGAGAGAGAGACAGACAGAGACAGAGAGAGAGAGAGAGACAGACAGAGAGAGAGAGAGAGAGACAGACAGAGAGACAGACAAAGGGAGATAGAGACAATGAGACAGAGAGGGAGAGAGGGAGAGACAGACAGAGACACATGAGACACATGAGACACATGAGACACATGAGACACATGAGACATATGAGACACATGCGACACATGAGACACATGAGACACATGCGACACATGAGACACAGAGAAAGAGAGAGAGAGAGAGACAGACAGAGACAGAGAGAGAGAGAGAGACAGACAGACAGACAGACAGACAGACAGACAGACAGACAGTGACAGAGAGAGAGAGAGAGACAGAGACAGGGAGAGAGATAGAGACAGACGTGACGTGACGTGACGTGAATTGACGTGACGTGACTCGACGTGACATTACACTGCATTACATTTGATTTACATTGAATTCCAGTACATTTACATTTAAATTTACATTTACATTTGCATATACCTTTACATTTACATTTGCATACATTACACATTAATGTTAACATCAAATTAATGACCCCCCCGCCCTCAAACATGACCCCTCCGCCCTCAAACATGAAGGTAACGTAAATAATCCGGAAGCCAAGCAATGGCCTAGGGTCCCTGGATTTTTTCCAGACCTATGTGACGCCGAACAAATTGCCTAATTGAAAACGAATACATAAAGTGAACTTTCTTTCCACTTTAGTATTCGCAAGTGAATTGCCTAATTGAAAACGAATACAAAAAGTGAACTTTCTTTCCACTTTAGTATTCCCAAATGAATTGCCTAATTGAAAACGAATACATAAAGTGAACTTTCTTTCCACTTTAGTATTCCCAAATGAATTGCCTGGTTTAAAACGAATACATAAAGTGAACTTTCTTTCCACTTTAGTATGCCCAAATGAATTGCCTAATTGAAAACGAATACATAAGTGAACTTTCTTTCCACTTGAGTATTCCAAATGAATTGCCTAATTGAAAACGAATAATAGGAAAGGAATTGAGAAACGAATTCAACCACCAAAAATTTAGACCCGTGAAATCCAAATAGTTTATTTAGAGGAATGCAAACATTCATTATTATTTTGATGTTAAGGGTCTTCAGGACTGCCCCCTTTTGCGCGATTGTTTTTTTGCATTTTTTTGAAAGGGTTTAGTAAGGAAACTGACCCTGAGAGCCTTTTGGTTTTTTCCCGAATGCGTAGCAAGGGTTCCCGTTTCACTCTGGGGGTCTGGGGGTTGAGGGTGTGTTTGCTAGACGTTGCGTTCACGGTCGCAACCGTCCGCAACCGTTCGCAACCGTCCGCGTGAGGACCGTATGGCCGTGCCTGTGGTAAGTTCTGCAGAGGTGGTCATTTTTGGAAGTTTCAGACGTCTCGTTGCTTCGTTTCGCATGGCAGGCGTGGCACTTCGTGACATTCAGACGTGTTTTGTAACGAAAGTCGTTTTTTGTGTGGCAGGCGCAATACTTTTGCGACGTTTTCAGAAGATGTGTTGCATTTTTCGTGGCAGGCGCAGCACTTTGGACGTGTCCATCGTCATTTTTCGTGGGAGGCGCGGCACTTTAGACGTGTCGTGTTGCGTGTTTTTTGTCAATCGCATTGGCAGGGCTGCGTCAAGTGGCGACAAGGTGCAAATTCCGTGGCAGGCGTGGCATTTTGTGCGATGTGCTGAAAAATGACGGAGGCCTCGCACGAAACATCGATTTTGAGGTGCCAAATTTCACAGGTGATGTTTTCGGGAGACCCCCTTCTGCGAATCAGCAGAAGCAAAGCCTGGTTTTTGAACAGCGTGTTGGAAAAGTATTCAAAATGCAGGGATCAAATTCGAGCACCTAAAAACCAAATCTCAGAGTGACCTTGTCTGCACTACATTACACAACACTACGCTACACTAATTACATTACATTACACTACAGCTACAACTACAGCTGCAACTGCAACTACAACTGCCACTACATGACACTACAGTACACTACACCCATTACATTACACTACACTACAACTACAACTACACTACTTTACACTACACTAGACTACACTACACTATACCAAACTACAGTACACAACACTACAGTACACTACACCACACTAATTACACCACACCAACAACCAACCTCTCCTATAGGTTTCCTATTTTTGAAATTTCCGCCACCGCCTTGCGCGGTACTACTGGTAGTTTGACTTAAAACTGACTTGTTTTTGGGGAATGTATCTGGTGGCTGCTTGGCCTTTTTTGACTCAGGCTGTATACTGGGGGGAACTTGTCATATTGACCAAGATTGCCGAGTTGGGAATGAGCAATCCTCATTCATGGCAGTAGTCCTGCCATTTTTGACACTTCTGAAGCTCATGACTACCTTCCCAGGGGTCCATCGCAAGCTCACTGTTTGATCACCTGGAATCATGTCATAAAATGCTCATTCACTTCCACACCAGTCCATAATCCAATTTGTAGCCTCAATACCATGCCGGATGCATACCGGTACTGTATGTGGCCGGTTCGCGGCTGTGTTGTTCACTCCGGTTGTGAGCCATGCAAAGATGGGATATGATATTACATATTTCATTACAATATGCATCTACATAGTTCAATTCTAAACGCAGTATCAATAATGACACATAATATATATATATACACTTAATAACCCTGATGGAATGATAACACAATAGCAACATATTCTAACTTTAAAAACGATTAATTTATATATTTAAGTATATATATATATATATGAATCATAATGTAACAATATTTTAAACATGTTTTTTCTATGATTGGAGGATCACCTGTTCATTCTGACATGAGTCATATTCCATGAGACCCCCCCCGGGTGGCAGCTGAGGCCGCTTCCAAATGGAGCTGGAGCGTTGTGCTGTGAAGGTGGAACACCAAGATCAAGGCATACGCCTGCGGATCGAATCTTGGGAAAGTATGACAGCATGGTGATTACCCATGGCTACAAATATGGTTAATATAATGGAATTATATACCCCAAAAAACCACACCAATGATTGCCTGTGGCTATAAAATGGCTGATGTTGCTTCATAATTTCATGGTGATCAATGGAATTATCCAAAAAAATGTGATTGATGGTAATTAACTATCCAGTGGTTATTAACCAACGATGATATGGGTGGGATTTTGTTGGGGATATATTATAATAGGGTGTATCACCAACAATAGATTGATTACCTTCTGTGTAATCAATCATGGCCAGCTACAAATGGGATGGGTGTGTAAATGAAAAAATCGCACAACTAAAGGGGGATTTTCCATCTAGCCATATTTGATCACCAGGGGGTGACACAAAACGAAAACTAACGCGACCTTGTGGACCCGGTGTTGCTCTATTTTTTGAGTGATCCACTGAGATATCATCAAAAACCTGGAAAGATGGGGCAGTTTCACCAGCAAGACCTGAGATGCTTTGTGAACAAACGCAATGTTTGAAGGGGAAATGGACAGAAATCCAAGTTGCCTGGGTGTCCTATGATATTGCCCCTTACAGCCAATCCTAGGATCGTTTTATCAGTGGTGAAATTCGGGAAGCCCGACGTTGGATTTAAGATTATTTAAGATGTATCGAATATAAAACATAACCATGTTATGATTTGCAAGATGTTCCGGACAATGTAAGCCAACAACATGAGAAGGGCACCGCTTCACAGAGCAAGGAAGCCTTGTACTGTATGGTTTGTGCTTCCATGGCAGCCCTCTCCAATTCGGGATCATCCAATGAAAAAGATGCTCAGCTCCTGTGTGTCACGGTCTCTGGCGATAGTGAGAGTGACTGGATGAAGCTTTCAAGTATTGTATTTTTTTTGATCTTCACCGCATGTCTTCCTGGCGAAATGATTCCAACCACCAAACAAATTACACTAAATACCGTGCCCGAATTTTGTTTGAATGGTCCTTTGCATTTTTCGCTCATGGTTTCGCTTGCCATCAGGTGAGTATTCTCTTGCCTTGCGCCAATGTGCCGCAGAGACGGATGGCTTCGCATGGCGGCAGATTTTTTCCACGGTGAAGGTCGCGACCGGGGCAGTGCAGCTGAAAGTGGAGAGCGTCAATGTGTGCCTGGATGCTGGACAGGGTAACAATGTTCTGGCATATGTTTGCTGCTTGGGCGAAAACTTGGAAGCTGACCTGTGGGTCGGAACTGGGGCAGGAGGGGTTGAAGACAAGTTGTTGCTTTTTTGGGGGGCTGGGAAAGCCAAGGTTCGGCAAAGAGTTGTTTGTAATGATGGGGTATAGCCGCTTGGACGCCCGCTAGACACTTCCCAGATCATTTGAAGATATCTTTGATTCTCCTGTGATTGATCCACACATGGGGCACAGTCATGATAATATTTCAAGTCTAACTCACAGCAAAACCCAATCCCTGAAAAGCACATGCTCAGGCTATGACAAGGAGAATCCCAATCAGATGTGGAGCATTTCCGGCTCTCATTTGATTTGGGAAGGCGGTCCAACCAACAGTTGTCTTCACGCGGTAGAGGAGAGCCAGTTTGGCGCAATCAAACGCAATCAAACAAACGGCCAAAGGCTCCAAGGCAGTGATGGTCTGGCCATGGGAAGAGACGAATAATTATGGTTTGGCACATTTTGGATCATTTTGGCACACCCATTTGCTGCGATGGCTTTCATGTTTTTCAGTCTAGAAAACTCTTGCCCGGTCAGAGCCTTTGTTGGAGTTCCTCCTCCGCACTTGACTGGTAGGTTGTTTGGAGGGGCTGCCTGCCTCCAGATTACCAGATTATGTAATGACCAAGGGACAGAAATTCCTGTGTGAGAATTGAATCGTTGATGAAGTGGAATTCTTCCCTTACTTTCAATGGATTGAGAGAAGGAATTTCCCACCGTGATTGGTAGCATGGTAGCATGAATTTCTTTGTCGCCACAGTTGATCAACACCCATGATATATATATATATATATATACATATATATATATATCATGATATATCACCCAATTCCAGGTGTTCTTATCCCATTTATCCCTTCCCCACAATATTTCTACCCCACCATGGCCCTGGAAAAATCCCCTCCCCGGCCCAGGACGCCTTGCGATTCCGCAGCCTCCCCGAGCCGGATCCCCTGTCGCTGGCGGCATGCGCGGACAAGCCCGGCCAACGGATCCGGCGTGCGGATGTGAAGTCGGACGGGACGCGCCTCGGCCATGGTAGAATCAACAGCAATGGGGTAGATACCATGGTAGATTAGTATTGATTAGTAGGTTACATGGTAATTAAATACCGTTTGAATGCCTTGGAAATTGGCATACATACTGACATAACTATACATAACTGTCATAACTACCTATATACCCTGAGGGTTACAACAGATCATGAGTGGATCAATTAGGGCTTCGTGTCAGAGGCGTGTGGTTTTTTGAGGGTTTTCATTCCAGAGATCATTGAAATGATCATTTTATATAACCTTTGTTTTGCAATGGTCACTGGAGTCAGCCAAGCATTCGGCTGCGTACGGAGGAGTAAACGTGACTACAGCAAGGACCTGAGCAGTAACATGTACAATGAAGGTATGATACGGCCCATGGAATGCTTCAAGATCATTGAATCCAGCGGAAAGGTTTGCTTCGATATTGGCACAATAAGCAACATTGGGTGGAAATAGGCATGCATCTCCTATGTTGAACTGGATCCTTCAGATGCCTTGGGGATACAGGGATATACAGGGTACGAACGGCACTTGATACATCAACAAGACAACAAGTGAGGGACCCGTCCTTCATGTCATAAACTTGATCTTTCAACCCATTGTATCCCATTGTGTGAGGTATGCCATCCCAAATTAAGAGCTACAGTAGACCCTGAAAATCACCAAATTTTCATGGAAAGTAATCTTCCAACCCTCAACTCATGGCAGGGTGGCAAAGTCGCAGGTTTCTACTGAGAGACGCGGATACCGGGAAATGTTTGGTGGCAAGGAGCAATGCCGGACATCATGGGAGCTCACTTGGGGGTTGTCTGAAAATGAGAAGTTTGCCGAATGATCATTGAAGAATGGTGGATAATGATGAGAATATGTATATAGTACTTCATTGCAAATTGGGGGTACGTACTTGTACCATCTTGTACTATATTTTAAGACAAACCCATTGGAATTGGTTTAGGCACGGGGTCGTACAATTTCATTGTTCTATATACAGTATCCCTAAGCAGTATCCCTAGGTTGGTCGTGCCGACTGTGTATGTCCTTCTTGCATTGGCTTGTGCGAAACCTTTCGGGGGTGTAAAGCATCGAAGGATAGCAAAGGCAAAGCCATAAAGATTTAAATTCACTACCAGGGTGGCGACCATGTTCTATCTATCCAAGCCATGCTACTGGAGGAGAGGACCGGAATTAGAGACTCCATTGAGACTCGCTGGTTGCGACGACAATCATCGATTTCGAGAGCTGAAAGATCGAAACCAGGTCCAACACGTCTCGTGGCGAAGCAAAAAGGACAATGCTTTATATGTTTTTTTGCCCAAACAGTGTGGCCACACTGAAGGGGTTTCTGACGGTAATTAACAGTTAAGGCCCAATGTTCAATCGAGGTGGTATTGGAAGCGTCCGGCATTTTCCCTGTAAATTTCCGCACAAAATGCCTCTTGTGACATGTCCATGTGCATTTCGACAGCGCAGGCTCGCACAAAGTGTGCTTCCCGGTCTTGGAATCGGTCTTCCTCCTCAACATCATCCTCCTCAACTTCATCTTCTTCCTCCTCCTCAACGTCCAAATCATCATCTTCCTCCCACCGTCATCGTCATCATCATCATCATCATCATCGTCACTATCATCACCATCATCATCATCATCATCATCACCATCATTACCACCATCATCATCATCATCATCATCACCATCATTACCACCATCATCATCATCATCATCACCATCATCATCATCACCATCATCATCATCATCCTCATCATCATCATCATCATCCTCATCATCATCATCATCATCATCATCATCATCAACAACAACAACACCATCATCATCAACATCATCGTCATCAACCTTGACATCATCATCAACATTATAATGCATGATTTTTTTCCCCCCCGCGCTGCTTGGGGTCCCTTGCCGGGATAACATATTGTTCTACCATGTTCTACCTTGTTTTGTAAGATTTCGGTGTGCCCAATGCAGAAAAGCCACCCAACCCCGATCGACCAAGTTCGGGTGATGACTTGGGACATCTTGGGACACATGTTTCAGCCCTTGCGCTTCAGGTTGCCACCGGCTTCTGCTTCGATTCTGGTGCTGGTCCTCCAATTCTCTATCCCTGCCATGAGCCAAAGGCATTGCGAAAGCAACGTTTCCAGATCGTGGACCCTCAGCCAGCCCTTGATCGGGTTTGGGGGTGGGTCCTTCTCACCCAGGATGGTCTCATCATCACTTTCTATGACAAAGCGCTTAGGACACTAGCTCCATGAGAAAAATCAAAGATTCTTTGTGTGGCATTTGATCTTGATCCCATCAGTCAGGGAAGGCTAAACATGGCTAAACCACATTGAACACACAGGCTATCACAGGCTTGTGGACACTCCGAGGATTCCCCGGGCTGGGTCCAGTTCATGCGCGGCTGGGTACCTCGCCGGAACTCGGGGAATCTCCGGAGAATTGGCAAACATGGTGGGGCCCCCACGAAAGTTTGTTGTTTCCTGGGTCTTTTCATTTCTTGGGGGTCCCTATAATCCAATGCTTGAATATCTTGAATAGTTTCAAAAATTCTTTGATGTCCATGCTACCTGGGCCTATGATCTCATTTTATTCAACGACTGCAATATTTTTTGGGTGGATGTGGATGGGTTCAAACAAGCAGCCAGTAATGGAATGAAAAATCCATACTATTCGCGACAAAGCCGTTGTGCCGAGGTTGCCTATCCCATCCAATTTGCATCCATGTCACGTCATTTGCTTCATAATAGAATGCGATAGAATGTGATCTCTTGGTGTCATACCCACCGTCAATTTCACCTGGCAATTGAGCATCCCGCATTCATGTACTTGTACTTACTTGTCTAATTTTATAATATAAATTATAAATTAGCTGTCATGTTTTTTGTCCAGTGTCAGGTTTTGATATCGGAGATTTCCATAAATTCATGGGCTATATTTCCAACCCACAGTATCAGTCGTTGTACAAAACGCTGATCTCCACTTCGCCCCCAGGACGACAACGGCCGCAAGCGCTTCTTCGAGCGCTGCCTGGACCACCAGCCCGCGCCGCCGCGGCGGACGCTGCTGATGAGTTGCCACGAGGCGCAACAGGCGAAGATCACCTGGCGACGGGTGAATCAACAGGCGATGGGGTGGTTTTCTGGGGATGGGGGATGGGGGATGGGTTTTGGATGGTTTTGGAGGAATGGGGGGATGGGGAAGATGATGTGGTTGATGTTGGATGTTGGAGATATTTAAGATGAAATGGGGCCAGTTGAGGAAACGATGATGCAAATGGGTCCAATCGCTATGGTCTAGTTATGATAAAAATTCTGATGATGTATTTTCGTTGAAACCATTTATATATATATACACACACCGCAAACATCATCCTAGGTGGGCTGGTCAGTTGGTGTTCCCCTGTTGATCACATACATTGAAACGATTTGAAACGTATTGAAACATGTTATAATTTGACGCAAATTCATGCAGATATATTATACGTCTAATGTATACAGCTGTATGCAGTGCACCCGGACGCAATCACCTGCATTCGGGAAATCAATATGTCGTATTGAATGGACGCCAGTACTCAGTCACACATGTCCAGCGCGAAGCTGTTTGCGAAAACAAATGCTGCTGAAACTACACGAATCATCATGGCATGAAATTGATTGCGATGATTCTATTCACATTATTCACCCAACTGTTACTGCAAAGTTCCAAGGCCTTGGATAATGAGAGATAATCAGAGATATTCCTATGTAGGCTGGTTTGCAGGACCATTTTTGTTGATTTCTGTTGCTCACAGGAACCCCTGGAGTGGCAACTGTGGAGGGAGAATCCCAACACACGGAGCAACTGAACTGCAAAACCAGGATTCGACGCTTTTCCAATGTCCATGTGACATGTTCCAAGTAGTTATAAAATGTTGTAAACGTAGTTATATTTGTTTAATATGCATACATTTAATTCATGTTAATTCAATAGCATGTTGTTTGATCCGTTTGTATGGAAGGCTTTAAGATTCACCAGCCTCTTCTTACCAAACCCATATTGCCTCCAACTGTTGGGATAGAAATGTTAAACTTGTTCAATTGGAACTGGAAAATCAATCCCCCTTACCATTTCCACTACTAAAAGGGTGAACACGTGCTTGGTACCATCCTCTGATTCGTGGATAATTCAAGCAAAAAAAATGGACCCGTGCACCAGTTTTTGTAGTAAAAGGGTGTG
>Ga0126342_10022021_pt1 | contig 10571 bp, 8 predicted proteins | sample Cyp1metagenome_FD_92528 | JGI IMG/M metagenome (GOLD analysis project Ga0126342, IMG submission 92528) | Coral microbial communities from Lord Howe Island, Old Settlement Bay, Australia - Cyphastrea 1 metagenome | ecosystem: Host-associated > Invertebrates > Cnidaria > Coral ...
CTCAACCACCTTTCGGTCCATCAGTGGATTCGCTCTGCCATCCGTGATTCACAACAACCAACCTCTCCTATAGGTTTCCTATTTTTGAAACTTCCGCCACCGCCTTGTGCGGTACTACTGGTAGTCAGACATGAAGTAATTAACCTCATGGATAGAAAACAACTTTCAGTGCTAAAGTAACTTAATCGTTAGGAATTAGCCTCGCCGGGGCTATTGGGTACCCAACTGCATTTCGCCCTAAAAACCCACCAAAAGATATCAAGAAAAATTGCTTAGTGCTCCTTCTGAATCCCTAAACGATTTTGCCACCCAAAAAGTTTCAACGCCAACGAAATGCGAGCCAAAAAGGTGCCTAGCTAGAAAAAGTGTTTCACGTCCCTTCTCAATCCTTCGAAGGAAGAAAATTCGCAAGCTTCCAGGCGAGACTTAAATCTTGCAAGAAAGTTCCTAAGGGACGCCACCTAAAAAGAACGACCATATTTTGTGCCAAGCATATGCGAAAATATGGCAAGAAACATTGCCTAACACCCCTTTTGAATCCAGAGAGAAAAGGAATTTTTGCTTGCTGCGTGATGAATCTCAAACCGAAGGCATTTCGCAACTTACGTCGTGAAGTGCGCATCCTGATTCCTAACACTTGCGAAAGGTTTTCTCAGGAAAACCACTCGAAACGCTGAAAAGCCCCTCAACCTCGTGGCAAGAACGCGAAAAAAGATTGAAGGAAAAGTTGCGTAACGTCCCTTCTGATTTTCATGGTGTTGTTGTTGCTGTTGTTGTTGCTGTTTCTGCTGCTGTTGTTGTGGTGGTGGCGGTGTATCACAAACCCGTCTTTCCTTGCGCACACCCCCTTGCTCTTGGCTGGGGTCGGCGGATACCAGCACAATGCAGCATGATATGTTTAGATAGCGCTGTTGAAAAAATCATTTTTTTTGGAGAAGCTGAGAGTTGCACAGTGGTCTAGCTGTTGGTGATGGTGGAACTGCTTAAACTCCAGCTTGGTATGGTGATGGATGGTCAAGATACTGAAAAGAGAGCCAGAGAGAGGGCGAGATATCGAGATGGAGAAGGTGCTTCACGGACCACGGGTGCATAAAGGTTGCATTTTGATTCATGGGTCTCTAGATTAGGGTTACTTCCTTCCCTCCCTCCTTCCTTTTTTCCGTCCTCTTCACTGCGAGCTCTGGGCACTGCCGGACTCAACTGCGAACTCCAGATCTCAGCGGGCACTGCCAGACCTCAACTGCGAGCTCCAGATCTCGGTGGGCCCTGCCGGACCTCAACTGCAAACTCCAGATCTCAGTGGGTTCCGAGCTCCAGGTCTCGGTCTCACTGGGCACTGCCGGACCGCAACCGCTCCAGGTCTCAGTGGGCATTGCCAGACCTCAAACAGAATAGATGCCAGATAGAATGCCAAAATAAAAAGTCAGATAGACAGCCAGAAAATAGTGCCAGAAGAAATGCCAGAAAGAATGTCAAAATGAATGCTCGATAGACGGCAGAACAGAATATCAAAATAGATGCCAGATAGAATGTCAGATAGAATGCCAAATAGAATGCCAGAAAGACTGTCAGAGCAGATGCCAGGTAGAATATCAGAAAGAATGCCGGATGAATGCCAGAGAAAATGTCAGAATAGATGCCAGAAAGGATGCCAAGCAGGATGTCAAAATAGACGCAGATAGAATGCCAGAATAAAATGTCAAAATAAAGTGTTAGATAGAATGCCAGAAAAAAATGACAGAAAATAAATGCCATCTATACTTTCGGATGAGCTGTCGGAAACTATGACAAAACTTCGTCAGGGCGGGGATCACTCGAAGTAAAGTTTTTTGCTAACGCATATTTGGCAAGCCTTCCTTGCATGCTGCACATGCTTGCAATCCCGCAAGTCTGAGATGCGGATTGCCTAAAACAAACGTTCCTTGCAAGGTGGAGATTTCGTCGTGCTAGCTATTTTCTGGAGTCCGCCTCCCTCAAACCCGTGGAGAGAGAAGTCACGTTGGAGGATCTTGTTTCACCACTCCAGGACCAGGATGGACATGAAAGAAAAAGTTCCGAGATTCGAACATGGCGAAAGCTAGGAATGTGAATTCTTTAGAATATTCCGATTCGAACAACTGTAACTACATACCTTGATAGCCTGCAATGAAACGGGTTGACGCTACTTGTTCACGATCAAAGAAAATCATTGGGCGGAGGCCGAGCTTTGGAAATCTAAATAATCGAACGGCGTCCGGATTTTTATCCGAAAAATGTTTTCCGCAAGCGGGGCAAGCAGGGATGCTTTTTCCCTTGGAGCAAAAGAGCCTGCAAGTGGTCAAGCACCTGCAGTACATGCCTGTGCATGTTTGCGCGAAGCCTTCCAAATGCCTTTGACCTTTCAGCTTTCAAAATCCACTGGCGTTCCCCCTTGGTAGCGGAGCTTCGTAGCTACCAATTGGCGCCTGTACTGGGAGGCGTAAGGTCGGTAAGCCCAAGGCCCGTATCTATCCCAGTGCAAAACTTAAACTAGACTAGCATCGTTTGATGCAGTTACCCGGCACTGGGCTTCCACTCGGTCGAGCGCGCGAACTCTGAATTTGTAGGGAAGGGCCTGAAGGATGCCCACACTGATGGCATTGCAGATTGCTCACCACGAGACATAAATGCCAGCATTGGGTCTGACACCTCATCAGACATGCCAGGGACCATCACTTAGGATGTTACTCCAACATGTTTTCTTTATCCGTTACTGTTCCCTTAACTTTCCATTATTGTTCCCTTACCTTTCCATTATTGTTCCCTTGGCCCTCCATTATTGTTCCCTTAACTTTCCATTATTGCTCCCTTATCTTTCCATTATTGCTCCCTTATCTTTCCATTATTGTTCCCTTAGCTTTCCATTATTGTTCCCTTCGCTTTCCATTGCGGCTGCAATCGGTGACTGCGCACACTGCGCGCACCGAGTGCACCGAGTGCACTTGCAGCGCACCGAGTGCACCGAGTACACCGAGTGCACCGAGTGCACCGAGTACACTTGCAGTGCGCCGAGTGCACCGAGTGCAAGCGCACCGACTGCACCGAGTGCCCTTGCTGCAGCGCACCGACTGCACCGACTGCACCGACTGCACCGACTGCACCGACTGCACCGAGTGCACCGAGTGCACTTGCAGCGCACTGAGTGCACCGAGTGCACTTTCAGCACACCGGGTGCACCGAGTACACCGAGTGCACCGAGTACACTTGCAGCGCGCCGAGTGCACCGAGTGCACTTGCAGCGCACCGAGCACACTTGCAGCGCAACGAGTGCACCGAGTGCACAAAGTGCACCGACTACACTTTCAGGTGTTTAAGCCACTATCTACCTGCCTATCTATCTATCTATGTATGCATGTATGCATGCATGTACTGTATTGATCGTTGTTCCTAGTTGTTTGTTTTTCTATCTGGTCTCTATCTAATTAATGTCTTTTCTTTTCTTCTTCAGTATGTTTTTCCTACCTATCGGTATGTCTATGTTGGGTAGTTGTCCACTTTGCACTAGCTTTGAACAAGTGACCTGAGGAATCCGGTTTTATCCCAACAAAGGGTCTCTAGGTCACTTGTTGCAACATGAAAATAATTCACAAGGTCTTGACAAAAGACGGTTAATTAATCTGAAACCAAGTGGACTCTTGCGAATCTACTTATCTTTCTCTGGGTCTATCTTTCTTACTACCTACCGATACATGTCTATCTATCTTGTGTTCTTATTATCCTTCTATAAGCCGATCTATCTCCATTTTCTTTGTCTTCTTTCCATTTGTTTGTCCTCCTATCTTTCTAATCTATCTAGCCAATCTAATGAATCTAATCTATCTAATCTATAATATCTATCTCATCTATCTCATCTACCTAATCTATCTAATCTATCTAATCTATCTCATCTATCTCATCTATCTCATCTACCTAATCTATCTAATCCATCTAATCTATCTAATCTATCGCATCTATCTATCGATCTATCTATCGATCTATCGATCGATCGATCTATTCTATTCTATTCCATTCGATTCTGGTCTATTCTATTCTAGTCTAGTCTATTCTATTCCAATCTGTTCTAATCTAATCCCAGCTAGTCTAACCTAATCTAATCTAACCTAATCTAATCTAATCTATCTATTCTATTCTCATCTAATCTAACCTAATCTTATCTAATCTTATCTTATCTAATCTTTCTATCTCTATCTATCTATCTATCTCCATCTATCTATCTATCTATCTATCTATCTATCTATCTGTCTCCATCTATCTATCTATCTATCTGTCTGTCTGTCTGTCTGTCTGTCTCTATCTATCTATCTATCTATCCATCCATCTATCCATCTAACCATCTATCCATCTATCCATCTATCTATCTATCTACCTATCTACCCATCTACCCATCTACCTATCTATCTATCTATCTACCTATCTATCTATCCATCTATCTATCTTTTCTATCTATTCATTCTATCTATCTATCCATTCTATCTTTGCATTCTATCTATCTAGTTATTCTATCTAACTATTTTTTCTATCGATCTGTTCATTCTAACTATCTGTTCATTCTATCTATCTTTTTTTTCTATCTATCTATTTTTTCTATCTACCCATTCTATCTATTCTATCTATTCTTTTTATTACATCTACTCGATCTAATCTTTCCAATCTATCTAACCTTTCTAATCTATCTAATCTTTCCATTCTATCTAATTTATCCAATCTATCTAATCTGGTTTATCTGTTTAATCTGTCTAATCTGTCCAGTCCAATCTGTCTTTTCTGCCTAAAAATGAAATCTAAAAATATACGGTAGCCACCATCGGAAAAAAACAATTCGAAATGTTTATGAAATAGTGCTGCTTCTATCACCTTACAAGTGACGAAATACGGTTGCCATCATGATCCTATATATAATTATATAATTGTTTCTTTTCATTCAAATGATGAAGCACTGTTGCTACCATCAGTCATCCGGTTAATTATATAGTAGGACAAAATGTTGCCACCATCATCTTTGCATGTTCAAATTGTTTCTGAAATTTTACCATCATCGTCTTTTAATCAAGCCATATCAAGTCAAAATTTGGGCTCGCGGCGGAATGAAATTATTCATAATGAGTTCAAGAAGAATATTGTCACAATTTTTAGAAATTTAAATTTAACAAAGATAGTGTTGTAGCAGAAAGTGAAATTCGCAACCCCTTACAGCTGCCACTAACGCTAGCGACGTGTCTATGGGGATGGTAATTTCGCAGGAATCTTCTGATTTCGCAAGGCTTTGTTTGCGAAAACACATGTTTTCCCAGCTCCAGCAAAATGGATTTTCCCTTACAGCTGTCACTAACGCTAGCGACGTGTGTAAGAGAAAACAAAATTCGCAACCTCATATAACACCAACTTCATTTAAAAGGTGGATGGAGTTTAACAAAACAGTACTAAAAATTTATTTACTAACGCTAGCGATAGCGAGCCAAACAGTTTCCCCGTTAGCGATAGCGAACCAAACAGATCGCCCCGTTAGCGATAGCGGACCAAACAGGTCCCCCGTTAGCGATAGCGAACCAAACAGTTTCCCTGTTAGCGAATAAAGCAAGTCTTGGCAGACAGCATGCGCATAGTTTAAGCAAGACTGAAATACAAAACAACGATACTCAACATATATTTTGGGCATTCGTTTCAGCGTTTGGCGTGATATTTTGGACCCAAGCCTAAACATTTTGTCTTTGAATGTATCGTGTTTTTTTAGTCTAAAGTGCCAACAGTATTTTTCCAAAATCAATTTGTAAACTTGCCAACGCCTTTAAATTTAGCTTAGTATCTAATCTATGTATTCTATGTATTCTCTGTATTCTTTTTATTCTATCTATTCTAGCTATTCTAGCTATCTATCTATATATCAAGCTAGCTAGCTATCTATTTATCTATCTATGTATCGTCTATCTATCTATCTATCTATCTATCTATCTATCTATCGAACAAAACGCGATTCCACAACTACGTTCTCACGATTCCAGAACCAAAACCACGCGATTCCAAAACCAAACCACGCGATTCCCCAACCAAAGCCGGCGCGCTTCCACAACTACATCCTCACGATTCCACAACCACACTCCCACGATTCCACAACCAAAATCTCAGGATTCCACAACCAAACTCCCACGGTTCCACAACCAAAACCTCAGGATTCCACAACCAAAATCTCGCGATTCTACAACTCACAACTATTGATTCCACCAGGAAGACTGCCGCTACTTACTTTCATTGTAGAAAATTCTTGACAAGCTACTACAAGAAACTTAAATCACCCACCCCCGCAAAACAATAGATCAAATTTAAGTATTCAGCCAGCAGCCCCGCTTCTTAGGGAAGACTACCGCTACTTACTTTCATTATAGAAGATGCTTGACAAGAAACAAGAAACTTAAAAATCCCCCAACCCCGCAAAACAATAGATCAAATTCAAGTTTTCAGCAAGCAGCCCTGCTTCCTAGGGAAGATTGCCGCTACTTACTTTCATTATAGAAGATTCTTGACAAGTTACTACAAGAAACTTAAATCCCCCACCCCCGCAAAACAATAGATCAAATCTAAGTATTCAGCCAGCAGCTTCTTAGGGAAGACTACCGCTACTTACTTTCATTATAGAAGATGCTTGACAAGAAACAAGAAACTTACAAAATCCCCCACCCCCGCAAACCAATAGACCAAATTCAAGTATTCAGCCAGCAGCCCCGCTTCTTAGAAGATGCGACCGGAACTTGGGTTACAGCAGTTCATGTCTTGGTTTGGTTTAAATCCCTTTTGGTTTTGGAATAACCTGTTTTGGTTATGGAATAATTGTTGGTTGAGGAATCATATGGTTTGGTTAAAGAATATTTCGTCTTAGTTGTGGAATAATCGTTGGTTGAGGAATAACACTTCATGGTTGAAGAATAATACGTTTTGGTTATGGAATAATCCTTGATTGGGGAATAATACGTTTTGGTTACAGAACAATATGTTTTGGTTATGTAATAATCTGTTGACCTCTATCTATCTATCTATCTTTCTATCTATCCATCTATCGATCTATCCATCCATCCATCTATCTATCTATCTATCTATCTATTTATCTATCTATCTATCTATCTATCTATCTATTTCTCTCTCTCTCTCTATCTATCTTGATCTATCTATCTACCCTTGTATCTAGCTATCTAGTTATCTATCTATCTACCTATCTATCTATCTATCCATTTATCCATCTATTTGCCTCCTTATTTGTCAATCTAGACCTTTCTTTCGTATATATCTATCTAGTTTTTCCGTTTTAATCTATTTAATTGATCTTTTCTTTGTTCAAAGTGAAAGCCGGAATATATATGTTAGATAGAATGGCAGAATAGATGCTAGATAAAATCTTGGATAAAATGTCAGAATATATGTCCACATATATGTTTTGACATGCCATGGTGCAGAGTATTTGAAATAAAATAATTCAAATTTAACTATTTTTTTTCGCTGTAGGTTTTTTCTTTCTACCGTTTTATCCCCATGTTTTTTCTACCTCTCAAGTCGTCTAGTCGTTTTGTGTTTTTATTATGTACCTGTTTGCTTTTTTTTGATTTTTATATTTTTCATGTCTATTTATAAATTATTTTTCTCCCCATCGCTTAATTATTGTTAAAAGAAATTTGGGCAATCTTGGACAAAATATTGTGCAGTTGTTTGCTATTTTCGATCTTGGACAAACTTGGACAAAATATTGTGCACTTGTTTGCTATTTCCGAATTTTTCTAAATCTTAATTGCACTGTCAGAGAACTGCTTCAAAAATCAGAATATGATTTGTTAACCTAACATGATCTTAAAGGCAGCCTTGATACTACGCTGTAGAATGTTTACCTGCACTTGCATAGGGGTCTCTACATTGTATAGAATATTCGCTTTAACTTGCATACATCCTTGCCGCCATGTAAATATACAGAATGTTGACTTGCTCTTTGGCATGTTCTTGATGGTACGCTGCAGGCTGTGCACGTAGCACCCATACTTGATGTCATTTTTCACCTATACCTTCCTCCATACAGAATTGATGCATCATGCTGTTCAAATTTCCTTTGCATTAAAACTCAGGCTCCACGCTACATTACTAATCTATAGAATATTCGCTTGTACTTGCATTTATATCTTCTCGCACACTCAGTCAATTGAGCGCACCCGGCGTACCAAGCGCACCCGGCGCACCTGGAGCACCCGGCGCACCCAGCGCACCCAGCATACCCGGCGCTTTCCATGATTGTTCCCTTATTTTTGCATTATTGTTACCTTATTATTTTCTTAAAAGAACTATAATTGTTATCTTATTGTTGCCTTGCAAAACCTTTACAGTATTGTTACTTAAAAATCTTAAATTGTTAAAAAAAATTGAATTTTTTGGGTTTGTTTTGGGGCTCAAATTTTGCCAAAAATCAATAATTTGGAGTTTCGAAATTAGCCTCCAAATTGGTCACTAAATTGGTCCCCAGGGACCTTATTAGTGTTCCCGTAAGCCCTCCCCCAGCTAAGGGAACGGTAATGCAAAAAATTAAGGGAATAATTATCAGAATTAACTTGTAAAAATAATTATTGTTCCTTTAATTCATTGTTCCCATAATTCCCCCAGTTAAGGGAACAGTAATGGAGGTTTTGGGGTCGGCTTTGGGGCCTAAAATTCGCCAACCATCAATTGTTTCGAGTCTGAAACAAAAGCAAAAGGTAGTAGAGCAAAAGAGTTGAAGGAGCACTCAACGAAAAAGATTGGAAATTTTAAGGAGCAAAAATTAAGGTCACAAGAATGAAGAAAATTAAGGAATCAATAATATAGGAAATGGGGGAAGTTAAGGGAACAATAATGCAGACAATGGAGAAAATTAAGGGAATAATAATGCATAAGTAAGAGATAGTTAATGGAATAATGTTGTAGAAAATGGAAAGTATTAAGGGAACAATAGTGTATAAAAATGAAGAAATTTAAGGGATCAATGATACAGAAAATGGAGAAAATTAAGGGAACAATAATGCAGAAAATTGAGAAAATTACGGGAGCAATAATGCAGAAAATGGAGAAAGATGAGGGAATAATAGTAATAATGTAGAAAACGGGGAAATTTTAGGGAACAGTAATGTATAAAAAAAAGAAAATTAAGGGAACAATAATGCAAAAAATGGAGACAGTTTAGGGAACAATAATGCAGAAAATGGAGAAAGTTGAGGGAACAGCAATGCAGAAAATGGAGAAATTTAAGTGAACAATCATGTAGGGAATGGGGTTTTGGTTTTAGGGTTTAGGGTTTAGGGTACAGTAGGGCTGTAGGTTTTAGAGCCGCGTTGTGTATATGGTATATGTTTACATCCCACCCGCCCCAGGTACCCTATCCATTGTGTAATATATTTATTCTTCTTTTAGCCCTTTGTGTTGTAGCTTTCTCCTCTTTGAGCGCGCTCCCTTTCATTAGTGCCATACACCTTCTTATTTATTCAGCTGTTGCGTGCTTCCCACCGTTTGTTCTTGCGAAACAACAAAGCCTAGAGGAGAAGGCTTTTCCCACAAGCTTCTAACCCTTCCGGGCAGCCCCAAAAAGGCCCAGGGTCAGGATTTGGCGCTTGCCCCTTGAAAAGGAGTATTTTTTAGTATTGAAATCAGCTTTGTTTTGGTGCCTTGAAATTTTGGACTTTTATACTTCCCAGAAAGCTTCCAGAAGGCTCCCGGAAGCGACTGGGAAGCTTCAGGGCAGCCCCAAAAAGGCCCAAGATCAGGATTTGGAGCTTGCCCCTTTAAAACAAGCATTTTTTAGTACTGAAATCAGCTCCGTTTTGGTGCCTTGACATTTAGGATTGTTATACTTTCCTTTTCCCAAGGGTTTTGACCCCAAACCCATCCAACATGATGGATCTAGCAGCGAAAAGCAAAGGTTTTGACATACTATTGTTTGAAAATGACCCTAAAACCTCGAGTTTTTGAAGGTTTTGAAATAAAAATTGGAAAACACAGGGGATTTGACCCTAAACCCTCTTGAGGCACCCTTCAGGCCGGTTGCGTTTAGGACCAAAATGCTATATTAAAGTTTAAATATACATATGATACATTGATTTATATGGCACAAAGAGCCGCGCTTGCCACGGAATTTTGCACGTCGTTACCACTTGACGTAACGCTGACTATGCGATGCGCAAAAAATACGCAGCACAATATGTCTGAAGCGCTGCGCTTGCCACGCAAAATGACAATGAAGGTTTCCAAAACGATGTGCCTACCATACAATGATAATAAAGGTCTCCAAAGCGATGCGCCTGCCACGAAAAATGCAACTCATCTTCTGAAAATGACGTAAATTGTACATGTCATAGACCATTTTCGACGAGTTTTGAAATATATTGAAATGGTAGAAAGCGTCGCGTCTGCGTGCGTTTGTCACGCGAGACGAGGCGACACGGCATTTGAAATTTCCAAAAATGACCGTTTTTGAAGCACTCCTAAAGGGCACGGCCATACGGCCCCCGCGGATACTTGCGGATGGTTGCGAACGGTTGCGACACGTCTAGCGAACA
>Ga0126342_10022022_pt1 | contig 10571 bp, 9 predicted proteins | sample Cyp1metagenome_FD_92528 | JGI IMG/M metagenome (GOLD analysis project Ga0126342, IMG submission 92528) | Coral microbial communities from Lord Howe Island, Old Settlement Bay, Australia - Cyphastrea 1 metagenome | ecosystem: Host-associated > Invertebrates > Cnidaria > Coral ...
ACGACAAGGATGACAAGGAGGACGAGGAGGACGAGGAGGAGAGGAGGAGGAGGAGGAGGACGAGGCAGGAGGAGGCAACTGACATAAAATCTAACAACCCTCACCTGGCAGGTGGGGAAAAAAAAATGTATAGATAGCCATAGATAGACATTTTTTTGATCATAATCAATGGCTATATATGGTTATATATGCTTATATATGGTTATACTATGATCAGTATATACTAATACTAGTTCTTATACCATTGATCACAGGATATCAAAGTCAATGGTTATTAATTCGTTGACAATTTAGATTTCAGATGTGGACAAATATGGCTAAAGCTGGCAAAACTCCATGAGTTGGAGATCTTTGCTGACTGTGAATCCCTGATGGAAAGTACAGAAGATGGCTAAATGTAAATGGATGGTTTATTTCATGGAAAATCCCAAAGAAATAGCTGGATGATGACTGGGGTACCCCCATTTATATCTATCTATTCCATAAGTTTTTTTTTGGCTGATGGTGAAATCCAAGTTGTTGTTGTTGTTGTTGTTGTTGTTGTTGGCTTCTGCATGGAGGAAAAAACAGCGTTGGTCCGCGCCATATTTTCCGTTCATCCCACAACATTTTGAGAAATCATGTGAACATATGTGAAGCAAATCCAACCTTTTGCAATCAAATCCAATTCTCTGCTGATGAAATATATGTGCAAAAGTTTTTGATACCACAATCACAGTTCTGGCTTTAAAATCTCAAATATGTGCTGCTGAAGTCAAAAAGACATACATTTCCTTCCGGTGAAATACGCGAAATGGTCTTTTGTAAAACATCTGATTCCCTTTGTTTCCCACTCAAATCCCATGTCTTGCAGCTCAAATCCCCACATTCGGCTGGTGATGGTCAAAGAAAACATCATCTGTTCCTGTGAAGTCTCCCCCAAAAAGCTACTTTGTTCAGCGGAAATCCACAAAAATCACCAAGAACTCCACTTGAAATTCCACGTGAATTCCACCAAAACCATCCCATCAAATTCACGTTTCAGATGAAATTCAGCTAAATTCTCCAAAAATCCATGGATTTTCAGGTGAAATCATCCAAAAATCACCAAAAACCAGTGCTTTTCCAGGTGAAATCCATCCAACATCCAGTTTTTTTTTGTTGGATCCCCCCACCTCTGTGGCGGGGGGCGGCTTGGGTGGCGCCGGTGGCGCCAGCAGGGCTGAGGGTGGCGCCGGGGCATTGAGGGCTGAGCCCCTCTGCAAGAGCTGACCCACACTGTCCACCATGGAAGTCACCGAGGATTTCCTGAAAAAATTCAAGGGATTCACATGGATTGATTATATATATCTTTGTAAATTACAAATATTTCACTAACCCGAATAGTTGGGCCATTTGGGGATGATTCCCCTTATTAACCATGATTCCCAGTGAGGTCGCAGTGAGGTCGTTATAATTTACACAGATATATAGATATATCTGGTTGGTGGTTTGAACTTACCCCTCTGAAAAATGATGGAGTTCGTCAGTTGGGATGATGAAATTCCCAGTATATGGAAAAATAATCCAGTCATGTTCTCATGTTCCAGTCACCACCAACCGTTGTATCTATTGGGATATAGAAGTATTAACTATTAACCATTTTTGTGTTTGGAAAGGAATTGAAAGATTCACCAATGATGGGATGTATATAACGATTACGATTTCCTTGGGATGAAAAATGCCTCGAATTTCTGGTGATTGGAAAATGTGTCAAAAAGAGTCAAAACCTATTACTACCCATCCATGAACCCTCATTAACCAGCTATTTTAGGGTACCTAGAACCACCAGGTTTTTGATCCATAACCCTTGATTTTTCCGATACCTATAGGGTTGCACCACAGAAACTGCCTTGGGCACTTTGGGGACAACATGACTATTGATCCAAAGAGTTTCGGATAGAAAGGCCAGGTAGAAATAAACCACTTCTATGAACATAATAAACCAAGTCCGATCAGCCCAAGTTAAGAAAATCTTCTCCACTCTATGGGGCTATGGGGAGTCTATCCCCTTCAGGGTCCCCTTCCAAAAAATTGCAGTGTCGGCCATCGAGGGGGAAAACCCCCATTGGTAGATGATCCTTATATATCCTAATATTAAAGTTGGGATCCAATCTGTGTACCATGTGGTTATGACTAACATAGCCATGGAAAGATCCACCCATTTTTAAGTTCGGTAAACCATCTATTTCTATGGGCCATCTATACCATGGCAAACTGTGAATGTCATAACCAGAGGGTAAATGGAGAAATATCTGGATCCAATATGTGTAAATGATATCTTATATATCCATATCCATTTAAATGGAGCTGGATCGATGATGGGATCCAAATGATAACCATCAATTTTAAAATCTTATATATCCATTTACATATATATCAAAGTTGGGATCCAATCTGTGTAAATGGAGAAATATCTGGATCTATCATCCACGATTGAAGTTGGGATGAACTTGACATGGCAGATGATCCCCCCATAGTTCTCCAAAGTTGCGATAACTACCAGGCATTTAAACTACCAGAGGGATCCAGAGGGTACCTAAAAGCTCACTGCTTGCATTGGCGAGGTTCAAAAAATCGCTATGGCCCAAAATAGGTACTGTACCCGTATTTTTTTCAGTTTTTTGAGCTTTGAATCGAAGTTCGTTCCCCCAGAGTGTTCCTTTTTTGGGGCATGCCTATTGAAATCATGAACCTGGCAAAAACGGAGCCGAAATCGAAGTCAGCGAAGCAAATCTTTAGAGCAAATGCCGTGTAGACATTGGCGTGTCTCATGATTTGAAACTCCATGTTCATTCCATGCTCCCAAACAAAAACACATACCTAATTTGGCTATGTGTTTGCCCTTCTGTTCACATCAAAATAGATAGGTTTTACGGATGTTCATCCCAAATATATAGTATAAGAATACTTGCATATCCCATTATATCAATATTCCATCAGTTAATCGTTATATATCCCATCATTAATGGTAACTTTCAACAACTCCAATCAACTTCTTATTACTAACTATATATTATTTGGATATTACAAACTATATGGGAAATCAACTAGTTAGTACTAATAATCCATTAGTTAGTTAACCTGCTAAATCCCTGGGAAATTAGTACTTCTTCGCCAGGCGTCAAGGTATCATCCCCGCCGAAAGCGCAGGCTCCGCCAGGCTCCATCGTTGTGAGAAATCACGCACAGGTCACAGCGGTTTTGTGATGGATGGATGTTCCTCCCCCCCAAAAAATGTGGTATATGATATTATATGATCTTCCAAAACAAGATAAATAGAAATATTACAAATGTAAAAAACATACATGGTTTAGATCCATCCCCACTTCGTTATAGATGTTGCCTAGGTGATTTTTGGAGCCGTCCCAGTCGTCGTCACCAAGCCGTAACGATGATGCGGAAACCTGCCGTTTCAACTAACATCAACTCACCATGTTAGATGGATTAAAGTGCTGTGTTATATAAAATTATAAACAACAAATATCAACTAACCATTAGTTGATCATATAAATTATAAACAACTAGTATAAGATATATCTGTTTTTTGTCACCAACCATTAGTGCTGGGGATCGTTTTTTTTTCAATGCTTTTGCCACAGTCAAAATGCAAACTACTCACCATTGTTCAGATGGCCTGCTCACATCAGCAGCGGAGCCAAGACTAAAGATCAAGGGATGGAATTTGCCGCAATGCATTCCCAGTGACTTTCACAGAAGAAATGGACAATTGGAGAATATGAACTCTGTTTTTCATATGAATATGGCTATTGTTCCCTCCAAAAAAAGAAATTCAATGTGTTCATATTTTTCAAAAAAAAAGACGTGGAGAAGAATCCTTCTCTGACTTTGCTTCTCGAAATCTCAACTGCCTCCGGCTGCAACCCCTTTTTTTCGGAAAGCGCGGGGGCGAATCGACACCAAAGCGGATCGGTAAGCCGCTATGGATCGCTATTTAACGGCACTTGAGTCTGACCCAAGTTACCAGTTACCTGTCATGTTTTTGGTCAGCCACCAACTAAACATGGCGACTCGACTTGTTCAGTGGACCAATTTGTTACGCTTGATTTCTGGGAGAGCCCAGGGGCACCTCACCTGAAACACAGCCGCAGTTCACAGTGAAATCCTGTCCCAGTGTCCCAGCCAAATCACAGCCAGCCATTTCCAAAGCCCAAGATTGAGTCCCACCCATCTTGACATCCGAAATCGGTACAAGACTCTAATCATACTCTAACTAATTCTCTTTTGGTTGCATCTACCATCTGGTTATTTTTTACATAGCCATGGAAAATCACCATTTTTAAGTTCGGTAAACCATCTATTTCTATGGACCATCTATACCATGGCAAACTGTGAATGTCATAACCAGATGGTATAGGTGAGTGATAAAATCGACGTTCATCATCAACCAAACACATCAAAGTTCAGCCACAACTTCCATTCACCAGGCGCATCAGTAGGGCTACTCCTCTGCTTCCCACGCGACCTGCCGTAGTGCCGCACCAAGGGACTATGGTGACTATGGCGTGTCCAAAATACGGAAGGGATTCTATGAAACGCAATGGAAGATGACAAAAAATGACTATGGATTGAAAATGTTTGAAAGTCATTCCCCCTTGGGAAAAATAGCATATACTTTAGAATCAACTACCAAAGAAAAGAAAACGTCACTGGGGATCGTGGGGCATTTTGCACCCGCCACAGAAATCGACATAGATTCATTGTATCTGATCGTATCTGATCATATCTGATCGTCTTTCACATAGAGAGGTGAAGCAACTAACACTGGATCATATGAATCAGATGTTGTAAGCAACAGCAGCAGGAACAATATGCCAGGATATGCCAGGCATTAGTACCTGGTCCCCTTCTCGAACTGATTGATCTACGATTTCTTTGGGATGGAAATGACAAAAAACATGGGTCCACATGGAGTTGACAAAGAACACTTGGAACCTATGGTTTCAAGTCAAACACAAATCTTTCCTCATGAAAACATTGCCACATATTGGGATGAGCCCCATTTTGAGGTTTCTTGGAGGCTGAAAGGGCATGTCATCGATTTCATAAGCTTTGTGTCGTTGATATCATATGTGAAGATATATATATATATACAAAATGTATATATATAGAGATTTATAATGTTATTGGAAGAAACAAACATATTATATAATTAAATTTAATTATATATACATACTACAACTATATATATGTAATCATATTTAATCTATATAAATTATATAAAGTCTATTTCCGGGTTATGCTACCCTTAGATCCAGCCGCTTTCCGCTACGCCGCGACTCACTCTTTTCACGAGCGACGACTCTTGGGGCGCGCAGCGCGCACCTGTTGACGTTTGCATAACTATGGAAAATCAGCATTTTTGATGGGTAAATCAATTATTTCTATGGCAAATTTCAATAGCAAACTGTTGGATCTGTTGGTTTAATCTAGAGGGTATATGGTGGTTGATCTAAAATCCTCTATCTGCAAACGGCCATTGTAATGGACAATCTCTACATGGACCTTTAGATCGAGAATCATATACATTAGTCCTCGCTTCTAGAGTTTGATAGTGCTTGATATCAACATTTTCCATCTGAATCATCGCTGGCAAGTTGTCAGCCCCTGTCAGCCCCTGTCAGCCCCTGTCAGCCCCTGTCACCGGCAGTGACAACCTCCAAGAAGTGCAAAGACCTTCCACAAGATGAAAGAAGAATGGGATGAAAGCAGGTCTTGGCAACAAGAACAGCAAGTTGCTGGATTCCCATATCTCTTTATTCAAAGCCTGATAATGTTTTTTGCAAACTACCAGCGCAAACTACTGAAACTCAGGTTCTTGGAAAACATCGGTGATATTGTTCGACTGTACCCTCCAGTAAATTAACAGTTCGAACCTGGCAGATAGGGCTTGGAAGAAACTGTTTCCACTCAAAAATGGCGATTTCAGGGTCGAAGTGTTCATTTGCCAGAGGGTAATCCATGCTACGTCCCGTCCGTCCGGCCTTTGAGCTTGCCTTGCCAACGGTGCAGCTGCTTCACAAAGCCCGCATTAGGCTGGATGAAGGGCCTAGCCTATCCCGATCAAAAGGATCCCACCCAGCGGTCGACCCAGCGGTAAGCTGGGAACATCAGAGGATAATCCTGGGATATCTTTTTTTGGGACGTTCATGGCATATGGATGGTGTTTTCTGGCAATCTTACATGGCAAGCTGGAAAAATCCATGAAGATCCAAAAAATCCATCTTGTATTGCTGTTAAAGTTTCCAACTATTGGGATTTTCCAGCAAATGAGTACTTTAAATCGGTCTCTTGAGTTCCCCAAGAATCGATGGGCTCTCGGATTCAGTCAGCGCTTCCAACTAGGATAGGCTTCCAGCCAGTATCTTAGTGTTCCGTAGAACATGTCCTCTATCAACAAATCCTTTTACAGGAATGAAGCAGCTATTAACATCTATTAACAACATTGAACAACCGCCAAAAAGGGTAAATCTGGGGTGACAGTGATGCTGGTGATATGGGCCATACCTCAAGCTGCCAGTCACGCTAAATGGGCTTCAAATGGGGCCTTCAACCAAGGCCAAAAACCAGAGAAACTGCTTCGCAATTTTGGGAACCCAGTTTTAAGGTGTTTTAAACAAGGTGAGCAAGAACATCTACAGCGCAGAAACGGCACTAAACTGCTGAAAAACCCATGCTTCAAGTGATATGGATGTAGCTATAGCTGGTCTTTTTTGCTCGTAACTCGCCTGAAACCCAATGTCAGATGCCCAAGGCCGGCCCGGCCTTCTTCACACGAGCATAAGCTTCATCTACATCGACATCACAGGTGGCCATGACATAAGCCTTGTGAGTCGCTGATGGGGACAATTGGTGAAAACACAAAAAAAAGCCTCGGTTGATCATTGCCTGCAATGTGACCTTCCCAATTGAAAGTGGGGTATGAGGTCATAGGTCATAGGACCCAACCTTCTCCGTGGAGAATGGATGGGATCCCAAGTTGAGTCTACAGAAAACTGGTGATTGTGAAAAAAATGATTTTCCCAGATGTTCCCAGATCCCAGCATTCTTAGCCAAGGGGAACATACAGTAAACCATAGTAAACCATATGGAGGAAAAAAAACATGGTCTCCTGTAGTCCTCTCTTCAACTTGCTCAGTGCTCTGTTCGAATCCAAATGACTTGCAACTAACGCTTTTCACTGAATCACAAGATACCACAATGCTCTCTTGGTTTGGTTTAAGTGTTTTTTTACTATGATTAGACTGTGATACATCGTTTGTCCATCAACTACAGGCCGTCTTTGTTTTCGACCAAGTCTGGGAGAGTCCCCCCATCCCTGAAAAATCGGAGTAGCGATGGTGAAAGTTGCCGACCGCGAGCGGCCTTGAGCACAGTTCACCATCACCTCGTGCCATCTCGTGGTGGGTGGAATCATGGTCCCTAGGTGTTTTAGTTGGAATGTCTTGAACTTACCCTCTGGTAAATTAACATAGCGAACTGGAAAATCACCATGCTATTAATGGGAAAATCAACTATGTCGACTGGGCAATTCTCAATAGCTATGTGACAAATTACCAGAGGGTAAATCATCATATATCCTAATAAATTCCATTAAATCCCATGAAAATCATGATTTTCCCCATTGATAGTTGATTAAATCCCATTAAATCCCATTATAAATCATAGCGATGAATCATGGTCAGCGGAGCACAAAAGAGGATCGAGGATCATCCACATGTCCTGGAAATCTGGCCAGTTCTATTCCCATCTTTGGATGATTTCTCCATAGGTGATATAGCTGATATATATATATATATATATATACAGTATATGGGTAAATCATAACGACCTCACTGCGACCTCACTGGAAATCATAGTTAGTATTGGAAATCATCCCCAAATGGCCTTAATTCAGGTTGGTGAAATATTGTAATTTACCCATAATATCTGATAAATAAAAATGTTCCAAACCACCAACCAGATATATATATAATATATATATAGTATAATATATATATAATATATAATAAATATGTCATGTGTGTACTGGATCTCTTTGCACTCTATCTCCCCTGTTACTCCTTGTACTTCCATTCCTCGCTTCAAAAATCTCCTGTGTTGGCAACCCCGTGTATTAAGCCTGCTTATTTGTAATACCCGCATTTAAGTTGGTCATTTCATCATTGTTGCTACTCATATCCCCACCATCCTTCTCGATCCCATACCTTGTTTCATCCTGTTTCCCTTGATTATCTCCAACCATGTAGTGGTCCTATCCTCGTTGCTTTCTGGATAAAAGAATATTCTTTGTTGGTTGTCTCCCCGCAATTTGTCACTTAATCCCTCATGAATTGTTATGTATGGTAAAATCCTAAATTATTGAGTTCTTGCTCAAATCATCCCAGTTTTCCACACCCTTTTCGCATCTTTCGCATCTTTCGCCCATGATTTTTGCCACCAGGTGGCCATGTCACCGTTCCTCTGTCGCTCTCGCGCCCATTGCAACGCCCTCAGCAATTCATCCAAGGCCGCGGCTTCCTCCGCGGAGAGCGACGGATGCTGAGAACCCAAATCACCGTAACGCTAGCTTTAACTAGGAGTTGTACACACACACATATATATATATATATTTATATATATGGAAAACATGTGGAAAAAAATGTGGAAAAAAGAAATATGCAAAAACATATGATATGAAATGATATGAACAAATATTGGAGCCCCTTTTTTAAAGGAGATTTTAAAGTGATCAACATTTGCATATTCGAAGGTAACGCTGTTGCATTGGGATCTGGCTACCCACCTCCTACGCAGGGGCGAGGGGTTACGCGCTTCAGATTTGCTGCCCATCCTTGAAAAATATGGTTGATAGCATAAGGATTCGATAATGTACCATCAACATCAACCATATACATAGAAACCAATCATGCTACAAAATGGCAGGCTTCAGGAAAGTGATTTTGTAGAAAACAACTCTAGAAATATTCATTCTATATATATATATGGGCCTTGAGGCCATCCAAGACATAGTGGAAATTTCAACGGGTATGTATGCATCGTTAATCTTCTTTCAACGCATGTTGAATTCATATCTCAATCAATCAACGACTTCGACGATCTGGCATCCAAAATGTTCTCAAAAATGGCTACCCCAAATTCCGAAGGAGTCTCGTCTTTTTCAAACACATCCTGTTGATGATGGGCCACAGTCATTGGTCCTCTTTTGATCCCATCACATTGAATACCCAATCGAAAACCTGCTTCGGACCCAGGCGGCCCAAAAAATGGGGGGAAGCAATACTAGATTGGCTATATTAATCCACATTTCAGGATGTTTAAACTATAGGTTAAACCATGTTAAACCCCCATTTTCATGATAAATCAGCCTATTGGACAACCCCATGGGCGGTCCTTGGGACCACTATCCAGTTGAGCTTCTACTACCTCTGCGCTGTCCTGCAAGCGGCTGGGAACATGCTTGGCAAACCTCAAATTTCTTGGGAAATCATCTATTCACAGATGGCAGTGTGTCAAAACCTTGTACCCCTGGTGAACATCAAAATAGCTGGTAAATGGATGTTCATCCCACTAAAAATGTATCTATAGGTATTGACCCATACCCATCTATTCACAGATGAAAAACATTGAAAGGTCCGCTAGACATGGAATTGTACGATGTTAAACCTGGAATTGTATAGATGCATAGACTGACAATTGCCAGGACGCCAAAAAATCCGGCTTGTGGATGCTTTTGGACTTTCAAATCTCAATTTCATGCGTAAAATGTGGTAAAATTCGTCTTTAAAGGATCATGCGGGAGAAACTGAACAAGGGAACGGACCATAAATGATGGGCTGCTGACCAACACACATGGGAATATGACTCAATCAAGTAGTTAAGTAGTGTATGGTAGAGGATATCAATGGATATCATGTACATCTCAGAGATGTTTACTACACAGACATCACTAGTGGATATGCGCAGAGTCTTGTCATAGAAAACATCTGAGTCCGTCAGAATCAGGATCCCCTATGAAAGGTAGACAAGCACGATGCCACCTTGATTAATTCGTTGAATACTTGAACGATTCCGCAAATAGACTGTTGGACAAAATTGAAATCCCCTCTTCTCAACAGTTGGTTCCATAGCCCCGCCCTTTCAACCCAGGTTTCCTACCACCATCCCGCAGGAAACAGGTTGGAGGTTTGGAGCCCGGTCCTCCCATTCCAAGTCCAAGACCCGTTGCTCCTTCCTCAAAGCATCCATTGGTTCCCTGGGGACTGGAATCCATCAACAACCCCGATTCATAGGGGGTTGTGTTTGATGTCGGTGAATAACTCCTTGCATTCCTTCCCTGTGAATCAAATGCTGGGTCTATTTGCTGATATTTGCGGTAAACCTTGTTTTTTGACGTCCGTATGCATTACTTGACGTCTGTAGCCAAAATTTGGCAACATTTGCGGGAACCATAATTTTACCGTAAAATGCGGTGAGCACGAGCGAAAAGTAACAGGGGCTGATATAAGATGAGGGGTCAATCCTGAAGAGAT
>Ga0126342_10022023_pt1 | contig 10570 bp, 6 predicted proteins | sample Cyp1metagenome_FD_92528 | JGI IMG/M metagenome (GOLD analysis project Ga0126342, IMG submission 92528) | Coral microbial communities from Lord Howe Island, Old Settlement Bay, Australia - Cyphastrea 1 metagenome | ecosystem: Host-associated > Invertebrates > Cnidaria > Coral ...
AATTATTTTTTTTGAAAGTCCGTAATCTAGCTAATTTTTTGTCTTGGTTTCGGTCCCCAACCTTTTTCGCTAACTGCGGCGCCGAACCTTTTTTTCATTTCCATAATTCTGTCGATGACTGTATATATAATTCTATATATATATAAATAATTCTATGTATATATATATATATATATAGAATCATAAAGATATTAAGGTGGCAACAGATCGAAGATGATTAAGGCTTTCAGAGTACATGTCACCAGTTGATGCAGGCCATAGAAACTGTTTTGCTTGTCGACCACTTGCCTTCCCTGTATTTTGTTGCTTCACCCAATCTTTCCTTAAAAATCCCTAGCTTTCACCAAGGCGTCATAAATCTCCCCTGGTAGATGGTCAAATCAACCACAAGAAACTCGCCTCTCCACTCAGTTCTTCTTGCATGGCCTTGGACTAAATCAAAAACAGGTGTCGACTGTCGAAACGGCGTCAGTAATGATATGATACCAATAGGGGCTTCGGCTGATGGCTTACTAACCACCAACAACTAATGTCAACCCTGGATGAATAAACCCCTAGGCTGACTATTGGAAGAATACCACCCTTTTGTAATAAACCATGGTTTTAGTTTCATCCTGGGTTGACATCGACCAACAAGCACTAAAAGTTCTTAACCATCATTTGTGCTGGTCACCTGTGGCGGAAGTTGTTGAATACCCCTGATATTGATCAATTTATGAGGTGTCACCGATCTCCGTTTTTCAAAGACAAATGGGTTACATCACATCGTGCAATCTCCCATCAAATACATATATTATATACTAGAATTAGATGATATGATATCTTTGATAACATTCCATATGATATAATAACCACTTGGGAATAGTCAATGTTTTTTCCCAGTAGATATACCATATATGCTGTGTGCGTTTAACAAACAAGTTTTACAATGGTATTCAAAATAGATTGTGTTTAAGATATATACACACAATTATATAATGCTATAACCAGTGGGGATGACAATGCTGTATCCATACCAGTAAGATCCAATCATTATTCTTAAAAAATAGTCAAATAGTTTTTTCTTTAATCATATGAATCATATGTTTGCATGGAAAAACATGCCGATAAGGTTTCTGGTTTTGTCAGTGTGGATAGTTACTCCACTTATACAGAGGATAACCTCCTGAGACTTAGTCACCACAGTTATGGCCATTTACCAGTTATAAGTGGTTATAAATGGGATTATACATTCTATAAATGGGGTTTTGTTAGTACTTATAACTGATAAATGTCCATAACTGTAAACCATCCATTAAAAAAATAGGATTGTCCAGTGTTATTGTGTAAAATGGACCACCAAAATATGTAAACCATCCAAACACCATCCATTTCGCGCATCATTTTTGGAGGTCCCCCATTTCAATAGGGGATCTGCTGGCGTGAAATCCAGGAGAAAAAAAAACTACTCGAGTCAAAGGACATCATTAGTGCGACATGGAATACAACCTATAGGAGGTAGGTATTATCATTATTTTATGTATATATTATATTGTATTATATATATTATATATATATAGATAAATTATACTATCAAAATTATATTATGTTATATTATTTCATATTATATTATATTATATTGTATATACGTATGTATACACAACATAGGCATCGCAACTGTTCTTACTCCAGCATTGTTTGCACACAACGCACACCCCTTATCAACCGCGGGAGTCATCTAGCCGTTTACCCCGATAAATAATCAGGAGTTCAACAAATTGCAATTGTTCTGAATTGTATCAACTTATTATATCGAGAAAATCAAACAGTCATGGACTCACAATTGGACATTGGAAACCCGCAACATTTGGATAACTTCTGAAAAAGTTGCAAGGTCAATTAGTTATTGTTTCCAATCAGTCTGGACTTGTGACTCATACGCATCTGATCCCAACAGTTGAATCGAGAAATCAATGTCCAACCTCAGTTTCAACAAACTCCAGTGACTCGGTCCCGGATCCATCGGAAAAATCACCACATGACGGAAAATGGTCCAGTGTTGCCAATTGGACTTAATAGTGGTTCATTAATCATAACCACTGTTAACCATCATTAACCACTATTAATCACTATTAACCACTATTAACCACAGGAAAGGGTGAAATGCCATCACAAGGTATTTCGCTAATGGTGCGCGATTCACCCTCAATTTGACCAAAGAAATGACCCACAAAAATTGCCGTGTACCAACTACCCACACTTAAATGGTGAAAAAAACATCACAGTTACTCCAAATGATGGATCATGTTTCGCGGTAAAGTTTAGTATCCAAGTGAGCTCTGAAAAATAGCCATTTGCATCCCATCCACACATTTCTGTGTTGTGGATGGTTGTGGTACATGCACAATCCCTGTCAAACCACGTCGTATAACCCACTATTTTTTACCCAACTGATCTTCAGCCAATCAATATGTTTCACAAAACATCAAATATGTTTGTCGTCATTGTTGGCTGGTTAAAACCACACATTTTAATAGATGTCATGGTGACTTTCTTCAAGAATCAGCAACCAACAGAGGTTTTAACCGTGCTGCGACCCCGACCAAGCGATGTGCTTCGGCTAATGGGCGCTCGAGAACTTGGTACAGCAGTGAGACCTGCAACACAGGGCTACGAGCAGAGGGCCATCCCACTCACAGTAATAACTGCAGTTATGGCCATTTACCAGTTATAACTCGTTATAAATGGGATTATACATTCTATAAATGGGGTTTTGTTAGTACTTACAACTGATAAATGGCCATAACTGTGGTTAGCAAGTGTGGTTGTATTCCAATAAGAAATGGATAGAAATGGGATAACGAAAGTTCAGGGATTTACGAACCAGAGCTACCAACCAGTTCCTAAGTGGGATTATCTTCCAAGTACAACCAGCAATTCATGAATATCACGACAATTTTACCAATATAATGGGATTGTTATGGTTTGATGATTGTTATCATATGGCCAACCCAAAAACAACAATAACAATTACAATAACAATCATAGTACAAATAAAGGTTCATCAATATCTGTTAAAGGATAAGGTGATACAACAGGAATATCATTTGATAATTAACAAATAACCATACATATCCACAAAGTGCGATTTAACCCGCAGCAGAAATGGTGGTATAATTTTCATACAACCAACCATAGTGAGGATATCGATTACAAGTATGGAATATCATGGGATATCAAGGGGTACATTCTGCGGGTAATTATAACACACATGAAATTGCCCCCGACTTTGATGATTTCAGATGTATTAGATTGGAATATTTAAAATTATCCGCCAAAAATTAAGATACTAGCGGGGATTCAGCCACCTCGCTGCCCAAAGATGACGCCCCCAATAATATTAATGTTTATGAAGGGCGCCTTGGCCACAGCCACGATTAGCAGGGCGAATCTTAATCAGCTAACACGCGGGGTATCACATTTTGCGGTTCAATCCCATGAAAAAAAGGGCGGAATCCGGAAACAATATGATTTAAATTGCTGCAGAAAGGGTGCCCGAATTCGACAACCAAGTTGGTTAACTAACATTTCACCTGGGTTTAAGGTATAACAGTTGGCAAAAACATGTAAAACAATGTTGGTATAGATGTTCCCTCCATATTTTCCAGGTTTCAATTTTCCTTTTTTTGGGAGGGGTCCAAGTCCACGACATCTCGGGATGTTTCCCCTGTCCGGTGGTTTGAACGATCCAGGCCCGGTTGAACCATTTGTTTGTCTAAAAATGATGGGAAATAATTGTACAATCCACCATTTCTGGTTGAATTTCATCATGACTCACCAGCCTGAAATTTAGGGACCTTTAAGAGATTTTTTCAATGCGTAAGAAAAACCACCGTTGATTGTTGCATCGCATGGAGGTCAAAAAAATTCACCAATCCTGAGTCTTCAACCCTCCAAACGCACGCTATGTGAAACATTGTGAAACAAACACGGTGCACATGACTGAATTGGCGGCAGGTGAGCCACAGAAGGAAATGTGTGTTTAACGAAACGAAAAGAACGATTTGGTTCCAACCAAGATAAACATCGAAAACATGTGAATCTAGGCACCACAATGGGATTGAAAATGTCAACGAAATACTTAGTTGGAACATTACCAACGTGTGACAAGGTCTAACCATCATTATATGTTAACATGACATGTTTCAACAATGACCAACGAACATGTTTACAAACAGCCGTCGTCTGCCGCAAATCTCAATACACGTGGCAAACAATGCGTGCAGTGTCCATCTGTATAGCCAGAAGATTGCAGTGCGAATAAAACATGGTAAAACATGAAAAAAAACAGAATGAGAAACGTTCGGTCATGCCCAATTCTTCTATATATCCAAAAGATGGTGACAAAAAATGTTTCCACCCGTTGTTTTTGAAGACCCGCTTTGTTTCCCGCAAACAGTTGCGCCCCAGCATTTTGGTTCGCGCGTGCCCATCGCGTTGCCCATCCACCTGCGGAAATCACCTAGAGTTTGTTCTACCCCATTTGCATTCCCGGGCACGTTCCAAACTCCAATGACAACTCACCCCAAAAACTACAGATCCATCCAAGCACCATTGGGGGGAAAAAGCTGCAGTTGCATGCCATTATTTGGGCCAGGCTTTTTTCGCCTGCATTCTTGGTGGGTCCCACTCCGCTTTTTTACTGAGCGCCCACGCTAACTCCACAAAGTTTTTGACGGAAATGCGGCCCGAATCCTGGTCTCAAGGCGCAGCCATTTAATGCGAAGGAAGGTCGTCTTTGAAAGTTTGGGGTTTCCCTTTTTGCCCTGCATGCTTTGGTTTTGCAGTTTTTTTACAAAAAAGCAGGTCCGATGAAACCCAGACGTCATCGACAGTCATCGAACCAATTCAGGCAGTCAGCGTTGCCCCTGCCCGCCCACACAATGAGGCATGATTAGGCATGATGGCCAGGCGCCCAGGAGAAAAGCGGAGCAGATTCCTGGGAGACAATAGAATCAAGCCAGCAAACCGGTTGTGGTTCACCCCAATTAGTGACTGGATTACAACCCCATTTCATCACTGGGCTAATCGCTGAAACCCGGATGCGAAGTCTGGGAGCGGCAAGCAGTTCATAGAGGGAGTCTATTGGCGCCCCATAAAGACATTGCAAAGCAAAGGCATTTGCTTTTGGCCTTGTATCCCCAGTCTCATTCAAGCATATGAATGCATATGAATCACATAAAGACCCAAAATTGGCGAGTGAATACCTGATCCGTCGTGCGAATTTCACCAGGCAAGCAAGCTATTGACTGATTCTGTGCGAAAAAGCACATAATCCTTGTACCTTTTCCAAATCATTTTCATGTCACTAAAGGACTGGATGTTCACTGATGTTGCTTGGACATGGGTCCAAACTAGGGTACCCTGTCAACATTTGATGACTTTGAGCCCCCCATTTGATGAATAGTAGGCAGGATGCTTGAGGTGGAGGTGACTGCTCTTCGAGACCCCAACGGATACATATACCAAGAGTATCCAAGAGTATGTAACATCATGTAACATCTACATGATTCTACATGTCTACATACATATATATATACCTGGAGTCTCCTTGCACTTGTTTTTCGCCTTTTCCGTTTTGCATTCATATGTTCGCCTTTTTGGAACCAAAAAAACGTACAACCACGCTATCATTTAGTGTCTTGCCTGGTAGCACCAGTGCATCAATAGAAAAAGTCCTGGGGCCAAAAACTATGGCGGCATTTCCAAATAGATCCTGGTTGGTGGTATACCTACCCCTCTGAAAAATATGAGTTCGTCAGTTGGGATGATGACATTCCCAACTGAATGGAATGTCATAAAAGTCATGTTCCAAACCACCAACCAGGATCCCTGTAAACTGCTGGTTTCTTGATCCTGGGACCAAAAATCAATGCTCCTTCCAAACCATGCATTCCTGGGATCATGAGGTGCTGCCACTTGTTTGGCCAGCAAAGCAGCATCCAATGAAGGGGCTATTTAGTGGTCTAAAATTGGTAATTGCAATAATATAACATGGCAATAGATAACCAACAAGATGATGGTTGGATGTGTCTGAAACTTGGGACACTCCAAAGATGCCAGTTTCATCAAGAAATGATGCTCTAAATCATGTGATTTTGAGTTGTCACCAGATTATTCAGACAAAGCCGTATGAACAAATGGTGGTGCTGAGGAGGCTATCACTTCGGAGCACAGACCAGTTTGGTTTGGCTACCTCCCGGTCCAGTGGTCAATCATGGTTAATCATTATTTTCAGCGAATAAGTACCAAAAAAACAGTTGTAGCACGTTATAGCCTTTAACAGTTATAACTGGCTTATAACATCTTATAACCGCATTATACCGCGATATGTCACCTTAGTTGCAGGAGTTAGTTCTAATCCCATTGATAACTTGGTCATTTCATCGCCACAAATTTCTGCCTGGGAAACCCCCCACTTTTATCGCCCAAAAAAAGGATCCCAACTCACAATCATGTGGCGGCTTGGAACGGCTCGCAGGATCTTGTTACTGTACTTATTCCTTCATTTATGGCTACAATGTGGTGCCCCCCAGATATATAAGTTGTATTGTAAACCCCATTTAACATCCACTATAGTCACAAGTATCATAAACTCTCATAAACCATGGTTACTGGAGTCAGAAACCAACTTAGCTATCTACGCCACGTAAAAATTCACCAAATCTCTATGGATTCCCCGAAATTTTTGGAGGAAATCAGCAGACACCACGGGACAGAAACCACGGGAAAATGTTTAAAATTCCAGTCTCGCAGAAACAGAACAAACAGAGAAAATATGAGAAAATGACTATACATACTCAATTATCACATAACTAACCGCAACAATGGAGAATCTACCAGTGTGCATGTACAGAAATCCGAACTGGGAAAACTAGCATTGTTTGTTGACCACGGCAATGTTTTGACCTTGGCAACAAATATGTCCCAGCAAACATTCCAAACTATGCAAAGGAATATTGATCCACGAAAAAAATGTGTTTATATTATATTATATCATATTAAAATATATATTTATCATATAATATTATGCTATATCATAATATATTGTATTTTAGTATATTGGTTTAGATTAGATTGTATTAGATTAGATTGTATTATATTATAGTGTATTAGATTACATTATATTATATCATTATATCATGTTATATTATATTAAATTATGTTATATTCTATTATATTACATTACATTATATTAAATTATGTTATATTACATATGTAACTATGTATTGTATTAAAATGTATTAAATATCATATTAATTAATTACTATATTATATACTACATGATATTAGATCTTATATATCAATTCTCATATTATGTACAAGTATAAATCATATCATATCATATTATATTGCATTATATTAATTTACATTATATTAAATTACATTATATTAAATTACAATATATTATACTATACTATATCATATTATATTGTATCATATTATATTACATCATATTATTCTGAGTCCATGATGTTTGATACATTATGATGTATTATATTGAGTCTATGAATTCAATACTTATATCAACATTTGCCAAACTAAGATGTTGCATTCAAACCCGCCCGCCATCTCTGGAGCCGCGAACCAAGGGGTCTAACGCTCGGCACACACGCAGCAAGGCAGCCTGGAAGGTGCGTTCACTGGGGCCCATCGGGTCGAAATGGCTAAGTTGGTGCAAATAAACTAGAGTAGGGTGCACATAACTATAGTATCAGTATATATATATATCAGTATAACTATGTATAATTAGCTACGTATGTAGAGTTGTGTTGGTTTCTTATAATTGTGCATAGTATAACTATATATGATTCGTATGTACAAGTCTTGGGTTTATTCTCATTGCATATAGCTTTCATGAGGTTTATAAACCCATCATTAACCACCTAACAACTGGCAATGATTTGAGTGCGTTTCTGGTGGTTCCCAAGTCTCCAAATAATTTTCGAGTGGTTACCCTCTGGTAATCAAACATGGCAATTGAACATTCCCTATAAATCAAGGCTCTAGTGGGAAAATCTATATATGTATATATATAAATAGGGATTTTCCATTGCCATGTTTGATTACCAAAGGGTACATTCCAGCATCCAGAATCGGATCTATTGAATCCATATATCGACCGCCTTGTGCACGAGCAGCGTGGCGCATAACGACCCTTCCAACGCTGGGAACTCTGGCAGTTCTGGCCTGTTCCCATGGCTGTGGGAGGCGAGGTTGAGCCTAGGTTTCACCTGGAACTGGCGGAATTTTGTTGGTAAATAGCATCCATTTAGAGCTTAGTCACCTGAGATTTACACAGTTCATTGGTTGTATCAAGTTGCGCTGTTCTTGTTGAGAAAGCCTCATTTTAGATCATTTGTCCCCTGAGAGTTTGCTGGTTCATCCGATAATGTCCTTAAACAACCTTTAAACATGGTACAGTATATATATATATATTATGTGTGTGTGGGCTATAGGCTTGTGGCAGTCTGACATAATAAATACCACCAGTTGTCTTGAAGACATATGGTTATATCATTCTTGTTCGCCGACATGAAGTGTATATAATATGGGTGTTTCCCATGTAATATATACATATATAATTATATTAATAATAATAATAATAAGTACATACGTAAAACATGATCTCTATATATATATGTAAAATCGGCCACAATCTATCATCATATACCGTGAGGGCGCACAGTCACGTTCCAATTCACCTGATGAATAGCCATTGCTACGGGCAAAGGCATCATGTTCATGGCATATCCTTCCAACCCCACCTTTCTTGGGTCGGGGCATCCCATGTTTTCTTCATCTCATCCCGTCAAACATCCTTCGCCAAGATCTCCACATATCCCCATACAATCCCACTCCCATATCCCATCAATGGCCCCCTATAGAATCTCTATAGACTCCGTAGAGTTATAGAATCAACGATCCCTATTGGAATCCCCTGTTTTTTTTTGCCTCAAAACCCCAGCCGTTTGTTCATCAAACACCGCCTGTCAGAGCGCTCGTCCATTGCAAGCAGGAGCTCCTACGATCGCCATATCTTACAAGGTGGGTGTCACTGGTTATAAGTTGGTTTATAATCCCTAAGAACACTGGAATTTCTTAAAATGGTTCATATATGATTATATCTATGGTTATATCTTTGGGTTTCATAGATGTTATATCCATAGCCAATGGATTTTGATGGTGTGTGTATAACAAACCATAGATAGGGATACCTTGGGGTTACTTAAAATGGGGAATCCCCAAGTTACCCTGGGGCCGCGGGGCTGTCTTGAAGAGAATGCCATGTCTCTTCCTTATTTGGGTTTGTCTGAAAGCAGGGTACCCCTATGATCCACTGCTTAATCATGGTTAATCATCATTATTCATCATCAAATTGGGATAAATTGAGGGTATACATGAGTATACCCCATGTTCAAACACCCATTTTGTTGAGGAGATACATAAATGCAGTACGGACTTGCACAACCCGCGTCTTAGGTTCTCCTTTTCACACTCTTATTAGTGTGATTCGGATCCATCATGGACTTCAATTTGCTTTCGAGAGGTTTTGAATCGTTTGAAATGGATTGAACTGGTTGCAAATGGTTACAAATGATGGTTTGACATGGTAAAACAAATGGATGGTGCACTGGGGTTGTAACTTGCCATCTATGAAGGGCTTGTAACTTGGCGCGCAAATTTCCGAGCTGGTCAGGTTCATGAATGGTTAACATCGTAATGAATTGCATGGTGGTTAATGGTGTCAATGGGGATATACCCACAAAATATGGCCTTATATGTTACAGTACCTCCAATTTAGGATCCTGAAATTCCCATTAATGGTTGCTAATAATGGTTGTTATCGTGGTTAGTACTGGATAATGAATGGTGAACATCCAAAAAATGGTAACATCTATTCATTTAAAGCAAACAATTTTTCGTTGTACCGCCGTAAAGTTTTTTTTTTTTTATTTCATATGATTTCTCCATTTTCTCCATTTCTGTGGGGCCCAATTATGGCATAGGCCGCATCCCTCAGGAGCCGCTCCAGAAACGAGATGGTGCCAGAGCAGTTGCTGTCAATGGCCTGGGTGCGTTGCAGAGTGCAGCCATGGCGCTGGTGGTGAGTCTTACTTGAAAACATCATGAACATGTTGTCTATATTTTTCATATGTTTATATATATATAAATGGTTATATATATATGGTTATATATATATGGTTATTATATTATATATATATGGTTATCTGTGGTGTTTTTATCATAGGTGAATAGTTGCTATAGGGTTATACATAAAAAAAAAATATATATATATATATATACTATGCTATCGGGTCACCCCCACATATTTACATATATATTTTATGTAATTATAGTATATATAATATGTTATCCGGGTCACCTCCATATGCTTACATATGTATATATATATATACTATCTTATCGGGTCACCCACACATACACACACACACATATATATACTTTAAACCCCACAACGCTTCCACTCAGCCATCACAGCAGCAACAGCCGGCTGCTGCTGCTGCTG
>Ga0126342_10022024_pt1 | contig 10570 bp, 7 predicted proteins | sample Cyp1metagenome_FD_92528 | JGI IMG/M metagenome (GOLD analysis project Ga0126342, IMG submission 92528) | Coral microbial communities from Lord Howe Island, Old Settlement Bay, Australia - Cyphastrea 1 metagenome | ecosystem: Host-associated > Invertebrates > Cnidaria > Coral ...
CTATCGACCCTTTGGCTCAAGTGCCTTTGCTAGAAAAGGTGCTTGGTCGTTTTTACAGGGTTATGGACGGATTAGGTCACCCTTGTTCTTTTGGGTTGTTCCGGTCGTCCCCCTGTTTTCACTTGGTTATGTCAAAATAGCTATTGAAAATGACCATAGAAATAGTGGATTTTCCCATGAAAAATTGTGATTTTCCATAGTTTTTTGTTAGTTTACCAGAGGGTATTTCTTGGTGAAAAGTCTCGGGTGACCCCACTTCCCCATTGGTTTATTTTCCGAAAAATCCAACGTTTATTGGTTGCAAACCCATTTTTTTTCAAAAAGGCCACTGCCTTTTTGGTGTGGGAATCCACCGTTTTGGTGTGAAACGTGCACCGAAATTTTGTGTTAAATTTCTTTTGGTTGATGGTTTCAACATGTTTCACCTATTTATTGGTGAGATTGTTTGGGATGACATGGTTTCACCTATTTCTTTGTGTGAAACATGCCTATTTATTGTTTATCAACCATACTTGGGATGATTGGTTGAGATGACGAACACCGCCTGGTAATCAAAGGTGGCATGGTTCACAAAATGGTGGATTTTCCAGCACGCATAAATTTCAGCGGCAGCAGGGTATGTTTGGGATGGTAACCACCAAGCAGCAACATTCCCAGATGCGAACCATGGTGCTGGAATATTTACCTACAAAACTGGGCCATTTTTATCCATTTTTAGGGTAAATGTATATATATATATATATTATATAGGTGTTCATATTCCAGCACCATGGTTCGCATCTGGGATTGTTGCTAAATCGCTGGCGCGTCTCCGAGGTTCTCTTGCCGTAACCACAGTGGCTCCAACCTTTCAAGCGTCCAGTGACAGCATTTGTGATCCGAGTTGAGCCATGCCATTTGGGGGGCCCATAGAGATGGACGATTTGTGGACCAGATGACGGCACTTTTATTTTATATGACATACATTGGACATAAGTTGGACCATTTATGTTTGGACCCTAGTATGCTGATGCTGAAATTTCAGGATGAGACTATTTCTGAGTCAGGGGATCAGGAGAATCGAGCACATGGTGACGTGGGTTGTGACCAAAAAAGTGACCTTGTCATCATACGGAAATCGGTGGGCTGCTGGCTTGACAAAAGCCCATATATCTGGCGGGTTGATGGTGGTACTCTATGAGGCCGTTGATCATGTTGATCATGTCAGGTTTTTTTTTGTTTCTTACGACACGTGCCACTCATTGACATTCCTCACCACTACTCATGATCATCATGATCATCATGATAATATATGATAATAATAATGTTAATAATAATATAATAATAATAATATAATGATAATAACCATCATCGTAGATTTCATGATAATAATATATAATAATGATCATTGTCAAGATTAATTTTAACTTCAACTTCAAGCTCCCAGACTCCCAGAACTGGATGATCGGGAAAATGGGAAAATCGAACCCAATCAATTTGATGATATCTTTGGTTTTAAAAAAAAACATGATTTCCAGTTGAGATGTCTCCTAATAAGCCAAGCCAAGCAATGAAATATTTTTTTTAGCTGGAAGTAATCCATCGATCAACCTCACTTATTGAGAATATACATAGATGTTTTAGAATAAGCCCTCAGTGGAACTTTTTAAAGTTTTTTCATAGATACTCCAGCTGAGTAATATTTCGATAATCCATCGATACCTCACTTAGAAATATCTCAGTTCTTGGTATTTACCCTCTGGTAAACTAACATAACTATGGAAAATCACAGTTTTTAATGGGTAAATCAACTATAAATTGCCATTTTCAATAGCTATGTTAAATTACCAGAGGGTATAACCCCTCTGCCCCTAAGGAACTATAGATATATTTACCAAGAATCCAAGTGAACCACCGGGCTGAAGGCCTGCGCTACCCACACAAGCTTCTTCCCGGATCAAAGGCAGGACATTTCTTCGATTTGTATACGCAGTGGGATTTCATGGGGATTTTTTTGAAAGGGCTATTGAATGGGAAATATCATGGGATATGGACATATGCTAAACAAAAACTGAGGATATCAATCATGTGTTTACAGTTTCGCTTTATTTTTTTCCAGCCCTATTTGGGGTGAGTGGCCCAATTGCTTTGTTTTTCTTTGGATAGATGGCTTCATACAGTCGCTGAGTCCCTGGTCTTGATGATCCACCACTTTTTGAATGATTCAGAACTAAGGTACTTACAATGTGAGGCCCCCAAGATAGCTAAGTTGGTTTATAACTCCAATAACTATGGTTTATGGTACTTATAACTATAGTTACTGGGGCTTATAAACCAACTTATAACTGGGGGGGGGCCACATTGCATCTGCTAGTTCACTCCCTTCTGCTTTCATAACCTTCATATTTTTTTGGGAGGCCTCAGAAATGGCCAGGTCGCCCCATAGATTTCCCAAGAGTTTGATATTCGCTTCGCCACAGGCAAACAAGAGCAGGCCGACCTGATATCCCAGGAGCGATTTGCAAAGCGATCGTGGGGAGGAAAGTCAGATGTTTTGACATGTTTTGACCAACAATTCACCACAGAAGTACTAGGCTTCTAGGCTACTGCTAGACATGAACTGATGAACTGTGTGTATATTACATATATATAATTATATATAGATATAACCTACGTGTTTGTCTGGGGCACAAAGAATCAAACATTGCCGGCTTAGCCACCCAAGAATTGACCATCCTGCCACGGGTTTTCATTGGCGTTCATCCTGCCCCGTTCCATCGCCAGAAACAGATGGGGTTCCAACTTATAAAACGTCCAATTTATTGGAGGTTTTATTAGTAACTATCATTAGCATATATCATATATTTGCAAATTTGTATATATATATAATATTATATATATATCATATATCATATATATATATATGTATCATATATATATATATATATGTATCATATATATATATGTGGCATTAAACGTAAATCCCAAAAAATGATTCGATGAGATCCACTTCGTTCACGCGAACCACGCGAAGGAGCTCTTAGAAATGCTTCTGGGTGAGGCCGGGTGATGGGTATTTACGCACCAAATGTATGTTTTAATGAAGTTTAAGTGGAACATTTTTGGGCGGGTTAAGCAACCATAGGGATTACCATAGACATTAAAGCTCATTAAAGCATATTAAACTTGTTGGTGGTGACTGGAACATGGCTTTTATGACTTTCCATATATATGGGATGTCATCCTTCCCAACTGACGAACTCGTATTTTTCAGAGGGGTTGAAACTACCAACCAGAACATCTTGGGGTTGTTTGGAAAATAGACTGTCTGCAATTATCATGGCTTATCATAGTTTGTCATGGTTGGGGAAGTTGAGGAAATTTGGAAGTTGGGATGATATGTGATACTGTGGAGTGACAAAATTATGCACCAGTTTTCGTAATTATTGTGTTTAGTGCACACTGTCTCTCAGGTAACATGTAGACGTCTTGAAAAGATTGAATCGCGTTCTCGTGTCAAGACGTTTCACCCGATCTACGAAATTGTGCAGTCAAACATCCCAATCATGGGATAAACCATCTACCCACTGGTGGGTTTTTGTCCATCCACTGTCTGATAAACGTCTGTGGCTAGACTGGATCGACCAGAGTTGGGATAGATCGCCCAGGCCTTGCAAGAATTTGAAGGCGCTTGCAACTTCTCCAGCCCTGTGGAGGACGTGCCCAGTTAGCATGGGAAGCATGCGGAAATGATAGGGGCAAAGCGGCAAATCCATCTGTTGAGTGGGAAAATGTGGGGGAATCAAGTTTTTTGAGTTGGAAATATTGGGGACATCCACTTTCTAAGTGGAACATAGGAGGAAATCAACATAAATCAACCCATTCAATGTGAAAAGAATATGGGAAGAGTTATCAATGCAGAAACATTTTGCCTTGTCCATTGCAAAGTTTGATCTCCGAAGGGTAATATGGGGTTTTCGGGTCGTGAAGAGATGAACTGGGGACCTAAAAATCATTGCACGACTCAGGCGAGGATATGTTGAATAAGGTGGTACACCCAATGCCAGAAACCCTCAATTTGGAATGGTTATCTGGTTGGTGGTTTCAAACATCCCAACTGACTAATATTTTTCAGAGGGATTGAAACCACCAACCAGCTATGTTTAAAACCAGCTATTTCGTTTGAAGTTGGATGAACATTAGTTATATTTAGCGGTTTACCACATCAAAACTAAGCCCGACTGTCATATTCCTCAAACTGTGAAGCATGGGAACTCACTTAGTGGGGAACTTCTCATTCCATTTTTTCCATTTTTTCTGGCTAGACAACTAGACCCCCAGAAGTTGTTGACATATCACCGTAATGTGTTGAAACATTGGAATGAATTTTAGTGGTACAGATTCCCCCATGATAGTTGGTTTCGAACACCCGCAAGTACTTTTGTACTTGTTTCATCCGCACATCTTGCAGTGGCCCAACATCATTCACCCCCGAAAAAAATGGATGGTGTATCCTCTGGTAAACTCACATGATCTAACATAGCTATTGAACATGGCCATTTAGTTCTTTGATTGACCTATTGAAAATGGTGATGTTCCATAGCTATGTTGAGTAACCATAGGGTAACTACTTTTTTTTCATGAAACAACATTATTACCATGGATCCATCAATTGCAAAAAAAAAACGTATGGAACAAAAACATCGCATGCCCATTCGCTATATAATAGACTAGAACTATACAAAAATAGAACTATAACAAAACAAATTGTTGACTATTGAATTATGACGATAGTTATAGTTATGACTATACATAAATACAAATTGTATAACTATACAAATAATAGAGACTATAACTAGAACTATAACTATTAAATATCCATAACTATGCAAAAATCCGCTGGATCAGCACAAAATTCCCATGCTCCACTCGTCGCAGGAGGCACGCGTGAGCATTGGTTCTTCAGGGCCCAGCCCGTTGATCGCAGGTGGGAATTCGCGGTCGCTTAAAAAGGATTACCAGCTGGTTATTTAATGGTGATTTAATGGGATTTCATTACATTTATATAATGGGATTTAATACTGATTTTTAATGGGATTTAGATAAGGATTTACCCTCTGGTGATGACTAACAGTTTGCCTTGGAAAATTCGGAAAATCACCATTTTTTATAGGTAAACCATCTATGTTTATGGATCATCTATACCATGGCTATGTTAAATAACCAGAGGGTAAAAACAGAGAAATTGGATGATTCTACCAGCAAACAAAAATGCAGTTTTTCCGAGCTCTGTTCGATTTGCGGAGGGTAAGTTCTACTAGTTCTTTGGATTTTGCAATGTGTTCATGTTCCACTCTTCTAGTTTGCACTCATATTTGTGGATGGATTGAAACACCAGCTGAAGTTCACGCAAGTACTTGCTTGTCTAGAAGTCTCCCGATATTCGTCGGTTCTATGTCCATGCACATTCTATTTCCCCTTTTCTTGGCTGAAACACCAAGCAGATGATTTCGAACTAAATACTGTTGGCTAAGATTTGCCATTTTACATCCATTTGATTATGTATTTGTATACATAGTTATTTATAACATATACAAATATATATATATATATATATATATGTGCATCTAATATCATGTCTAGTAGATACCAAGCATACTTGCAATGCAGGTATAGTAATACTTGTTGGTAGAGGTAGCCATGATATCCCCATCAGACCCCTGTCAGCCTGTGTTGCACCATTCAGACCTCAGGACCCAAACCCATCGATACCTCAGAAGCTGTGGCTTCTTGGCGTAGAGTGTCCTGCAGGGTGTAGTTTTATTTGTTTGCCCAAACTGTTTGCCATAAAAGTAGGTGCTTCTATCATCACAAAAGTAGACGTGAAAAGTACTATAGGTGAAGTATCATTCTAACCATATACTTCTACTTCTATCCAATTCTATCACACCTCTTTGTGTTCTTTTTTTAGCAGATGACCTTGGAACCAGTGTGCTGCCCCACAAAAATCGAAAAAAAAAAAAGCACTAAAAAACGAATGGCAGAGTCGCCAAGGTGGGGCCCTTTGTAGATGCGGCCTTCCAACACTTTGGCGTAGTGGATGAGGCAAGTCCGGGGATGCAGCTTGTTGTTTGATGCGTATACCACTTCTGGTATGGAAATTCCTTGAAATTCATATGACTATGGGTCAAAATTAGGTACCCCAAAATTATGGATGGTTAATACTAAACTAGACTAACATCCATCTGTGGTTCCCTTAACGGTCTTCCATTTTGACTCACATCCATATCGTTTCTCCATGTTTCTCCAAGTCTGGTTGATGCCCCCATCTCCATTGGATACATCGTATCAATACAGAAAACAGCTTAAAAGCATGTAACAGATCACCGGGTATCCAATGATCTGCCCTTTAAGATATATATATATATATATTGTACAATATCTATTGCACATATACAAACACTTGCTGAATGATACAGTAATCGCAATTGTGGCTGACGAAAAACGTTCCCTCCCGTCCCATCTTGCGCAGACTCAGCCGGTGGCGGGTCCTGTTCCTCCAGTAGAGGACGAGCGGCTATGCAGGTTATGTTTTAGTAACTTGAACATAGAGCTTGCGTGGATTTATTAAAAAGGTGGTCTTGATCAACAAATGTGGGAATTTTGTACGTTGACTTATGATACGTTGGTTTACTTTACCAAGGCCATGTGGCTTTTGCGGTGCATCTACACTTAGATGGTCAACCACCAACCAGTAATCTGGTAAGGGAAACATTCAAGACCATGATGCAGAAAGGGGGTTGTTCTTGAGTTTACCGCATGCATTTTTTACGTGACCGTGACCCTGTTTTAAGCACCACAGCCTTGCAGCTAATTCTCTGACCATGAATACAACAAAATTGGTGGGTCTGAAAATGCGCGGTATTCCCCCGAAATTGCCGTTGTAATGGGGAAGATGTAACAACCTTAGCAGGGGGTGGTAAATGTCCCATTTTGGGGACTTTGAACATCACCTTCAAGTAAGTATGTATTGAAGGTGATATATCCCCAATAGTTGGGTGGTGTGAAACATTACAGTAGGACATTTACCAAGCCCTAAACATAGGAGTACCTTATTTTCACACCCGAATGAATATAGTGGCTTCATGAAACACATTTGCCGAGGGACAAGTCGAGAAGTCACTGTCATAGTTCCTGCTCAACCCCGGTCTGGCATGCTATGCCACATGACAATGCAATGTTTCTAGGAAATTGTACCCTTTGGTTATTGATGTGACTATGACTAATCCTTCTCTTTGGCGGCTCCCCCCAACTTTTTCTTTGTTTACATAGCCTATGTTGTCCTTTTTGGTTCACTGTTTCACCAACAAAATTATATGCTAGCCAAGGTTAGTCATATTTATCAATATTTATCAATATTTATCCCAGGCACGCTTTATGTCCAAGCTTTTTCCAGAGCTGCCCTTGAGGAGTGGTTGCCGTCTGTCAAAGAGATCATGCGAAGTAAGGCAGCGCACGAGGCGCGCAAGCAGGGTGGCTTTGTGGCTTTGAACCACTTGGAATCTAGCACCTGAAGCAGCAGATGTTGAAACACATGACTTTGATGCCTATGTTTGTTTTGCAGCTGACTTTTTATGACTGAACAACTGGGTGTTTCTTCAACCATACCAATTTTGAAGATGGATGTGGCGGAAGATTGCATCCCGCAATCTCCTTTCCATCCCTTTCCTAAGACCCCTCCGGTCTGAGGGTCAATCTGAAGCATGCTGGTTTTATCAGTGTTGTCCCCATGTTTTTGTGGTCAATTTATTTTCCTTTTTAAACCTCAAAGACATCTATTGATAAGAAAGGATTTCAATTGAACTCAATTTACTTTCAATTCATTTGAATCTACGTTCAATTGATTTTCCTTTGAAACCTCAAAGAAATCTATTGATACTAAAGGATTTCAATTGAACTCAATTTACTTTCAATTCATTTGAATCTGCTTTCAATTGATTTTCCTTTTTGAACCTCAAAGAAATCTATTGATAAGAAATGATTTCACTTGAACAACTTCTCACAACAGAGCCTCCCCCCAGACAAACGGCAAGATACTCAATTGGGCAGGGAAAACATCTCACAATAGGGAGCCAGGACACTAATCGGAGCCCTACATTAATTTTATATATATATATGCATACCCATATAGTATTACCTGTACATAATGCATATTTTACATATATTACCTGTAAATAACACCAAATAATGCATTATATATAATGCATATCAATTATATAACCAAATAATGCTCCCCAAGTAGGTTATGGTGGGGAGATTTTTCACATCAGCCAGGATGCCGAGGAAGAGTCCCCGGAGGACACGGGTGATCCATGCAAATCCAAACTGGCAGACGTTACGGTCACGTTTTGAAAAGAAAACTTGGGATAGTAATAACCCTCTGGTAAACATACAAAAAGCTATTGAAAATGGCCATAGAAATAGTGGATTTACCCATTAAACATTGTGATGTTCCATAGTTAGGTTAGTTTACCAGAGGGTAGGTTATAATCCCAGTTTTGCTATAATATAATGATATGAAAATGGATTATAACATAACTGAGATGAAATTTATACTAAGTAGTATGATTAATGAACATATACTAACTTGGGATTTATCAAAATAAATTGGGATAACCATACTATGTATCAACCATACTTATTTATCAACCATACTATGTATCAACCGTACATATTGTATAGTATGGCACTTGGGAGAATAAGTGGCTGAGATTTATCAACCATACTAATGATCAACCATACTATCCTTTTATGATTGGTTGAGACGACAAGCATATTCTTGGGAAGGGTGAAGATTTGTGAAACAAAAACACCAATCAGCTGAAATCGTGTCAAGGGGTAGAGATCAAATAGCTATAAATGGTGGTTGAAATTGATCGAAATTCTGTAATAATTCTGGGGGTATAGAATCCACCACAGTGGGGGGATTTGTGGGATAGCACCTTGTTGTTGTGGATGTTGGTTAACAGACCCAAGAAGTAAACACAAACACAGTCAGGGGTCACCAGAATGAATGGTCTGGTTGAATGTTGATGACAAACATTATTTTGAAATGAACATTCCATGATATGGATGGTTTGATTTATGGGAAACCTCCCAGATGACCTTTGATTTATGGGTTTTTGCATCCAGAATGCACATCGTTCTGATGATTCACCAGGTTGAGTCGGAAAGTCTAGCGGAAGACCATGGGTTTAGCATCCAAAAGACAGGGATTCCCTGCAAAAAAAACGCCTGAAGCTGATTCTGAGCACGACTTTTCAGGAATTTTGGGGGTTCTATTGGGTTCTATTATTTACTTGAAGACGGATGACCCTCGTCCGTGAGCTCGGAATCCCGCCCGGAATCAAGATCATCAAGATCATCAAGCAGTACTTCAACTGAAAATCCAATAAAAATCCCATAAATCAATAAATCACTTGATGATCTCTAAGAATTCTACTCCTTTCTTGGCAGTTTTCGGCATTTCGGCGGTGATTTTTTGGAGACCTGGAGAAGACCTCCACCGTCGACCAGTCCCCCTTTTCCCATCTAGCGGACCTAGCTCTTGGAGGCAGCCGATTAGACATGTAGATTCTATGATAGATGGTGCAAAATGGATCAACAATGATTAACATGGTTCAAATCCATGATGTGCCAAAGCGACAAAAAAAACAAAACACCGGCCACGGCCCCTTTGAGTCTATCCGCTCCACTGATTCTTGATTATCATTTTCCATATGAACATGTCATAGATTGGGGGTACATCCCAGTCTTTTTGGCCTCATAATTTCCCACCTCTCAGACTGATCTCAGCCTTTCAGGACAGTGACCGTGCAGCTGCGATTGAAGGCTTCACACGCCTGTCGGGATGCCCGAATCAATTCTAAAAAACGATTGACCCCTTGCATTTTGAATGGCTCATGAATTGGATACCCTCTGGTAATTTAACATAGCGAACTGGAAAATCACAATTTTTAATGGGAAAATCCACTATAAATATCTATAAATGGTGATTTTCCATAGTTATGTTAGTTTACCAGAGGGTAATTCAATATAATCCATGGGGGTATCCTGACAAGCATCCACGATTTGTAGAGGACTAACAGTGACTAACACTTTAACATACTGAAATCATTGAAAGTTTATCGTTAGAGCTTTTGCACCATTGGGATTTCCCGTTGCAAAGGGGTGTACAGTTTTAGCGTTCTTGCTGAAGTGGCCATCAAGCGTCGCGTATGATCTCTGATTGGTGAAGGGGTTAGAACCCACTTGCAATCCAGATTTAATAGCTACAGTATCTACAGGAGACTGAGACAGCATTGGCTTTCAACCCACATCTCACCAAAAGGCCATGTCCGAACAGGCAAAGCTTTGGCATGTTGGCAAGCATGTTAGAGCCATTTTGTTTTTTGAGTTCAGTTATATAATGAATAAATTACGATTCAGAAACTTTACCCGATTCAGCAACTCCGATTCAGCAACTCCGATTCAGAAACTCCAAGGATTCAGAAACTCCGGGTTGTCCCGATTCAGCAACTCCACCCTGTCC
>Ga0126342_10022025_pt1 | contig 10569 bp, 12 predicted proteins | sample Cyp1metagenome_FD_92528 | JGI IMG/M metagenome (GOLD analysis project Ga0126342, IMG submission 92528) | Coral microbial communities from Lord Howe Island, Old Settlement Bay, Australia - Cyphastrea 1 metagenome | ecosystem: Host-associated > Invertebrates > Cnidaria > Coral ...
AACAGAGCTGCCACGACGCTGCCGTAGTACAGCCAGATTACCACGGCGGAAGCTGACAAAAGGTCAGCTGCAACATGCACGAAGACCAAGCACCAAGACGGTGCAGCAGAGCAAATGGAAAAAAAAAATGGGGTTGAAACCACCAACCAGATATGATTGAGTTAATGTATATTTGTATCCAATGGGGGTAAATAATCCTGACTGATTGATCAATTATTATCTCATAAAATGTGCCATAACCTGCCATAAACCTCCCATGACTGGGAATGGTTTATACCAACCATAGAAATGGTGATCCGTTGGGAAAGGTAGCATTGGTCACCAATTTGGTTCTCCCCATCTGTCGATTGTATCCCTTCCCAAGAATCAGCACCGGCAATATCAACCGTGGTAAAAAGTAAGGGGATTTCATGGGATTTACACCATTATTGATCTGTACCATGTTGAATGGGCTTTGTTTGATATTCCACGGATATTCCCATTAAACATAACTATCCTATTAAACAAAGGCTTATTCTGTGTTATTCTATCTATTTATTGAATGGGGTTCTTTGATATTCCGTCATTCAATAAACATCAAACAACCCCATTCAATAAATATCAAATAACCCAGTTTTGTTCAATATAGAAGGGTTTTTTTCATAATTTACTCATATTCCTTACTAATTTACTCATGGTTTGTAAAGGATTTTTCACGATATCCCCATCTGCCCATTGACGAACCCATCTGACCGCGATCCTGGGATGAAAATGGGGCTTTCCAGGGCGAGCTACCCCAAAAACGCTGGAGGCGTTTAGCTTATGGAAAATGCCGTCTATAAATGGATGGTTTATAGTGGGAAAATCCTCTTAAAATGGATGATGACTGGGGGTACCTCACTTTTGTTTTTTTCAGGATTGGACTATCCAATGTTTTTTCGGATTTGGGACACATTTAGCTCACCTAGAATGGCCGGGGCCTTGGCAAGGTCACCAAATGAGACTCCATAAAAATAGTTGGTAACATGATCATCCTTGGCTTATCATCCATGGTTATCCCGGTAGCATGATCATCCAATTTCCATGTGAGCACGGCTGTAACACGTTTTTGAAGAATTGCGATTGGGGGGAAGAGCATGTGGAGTTTGTCCACCAATCGGCTGAAACTTGGGCCTGAGTCTTATCCATGATGATCATCCAAGTGTTACCCAATGATTATCCAAGTGTTATCCAATGATTATCCAATGATTATCCAATGATTATCTAATGATTATCCATGGTTATCCAATGATTATCTAATGATTATCATCATCCATGATTATCTGATGACCGCTGGCAGGCACTAATCTTTGATGAGATGGACTGAGCGCGCAAGTGGGGTTGCGGAAGGACATATTGAAAAAACTGCAGAGATCTTGAAAACAAAAGCTGCAGAGATCTTGGTAACGGAAAACGATGGAAAGGTCCACCATTTTTAATGGGAAAATAACCATGTTCAATGGGTAAATCCACTATTTCTATGGCCATTTTCAATAGCAAACTGTGAATGTTTACCAGAGGGTAATCGTGCAAGGCGTTTCAGTAGGCCCCAAGTGAGGCCCTTCCCTGTTCCCAACTTTCCGCCTCCATTTTTAAAGAGTTCAACAAGGTGGGGTTCCGGAGAGAACCTGTTGATGCAGGAGTTCACTAAGAGTCCGCAACTTTTGGATATCCTTTTTTTTGGATGAGTTCATGGTTAATGGTCCCACTGACTGGTGATATACCATGGACATACCAGGATATACCAATTAGTGATATACCATGGATATACCATGCATCGCTATTTACCCTCTGGTAAACATACAACAAACTATGGAAATATCCACCATTTTTAATGGATAAATCAGCTATAAATGGCAAATTTCAATAGCTATGTGACAAATTACCAGAGGATATGTGAATTTGTCTTATGCATTGAATTGACCGAAGAACCAAAGATTGACCATGAGACAACGCATCACCATGATCCAAAAAACATCTGGGACATCGACCGCAGCTTCCAAGACCTTCCCAGCCGCGCAAAATCTCCCGTTGTACAATAGCGCGCGGCCCGTTTCACAATGAAACAAAGCACAAAAGTAGCACGAGATTTGTCGTTGCATCCGAAGGCGTTAATAAGTTAAAGGCTCTCAAATGCCACATGATATGTTGAGAACATGAGAATTGATGGTTTTTATCTTATCACGACCCCAATGGTTTGTTGGGATGTGGGGCCCCAACAAACATGGCGATGTACCAAATACCTATGTGGCCACTAAGCCAATACGAGGGGATGATATGCAAAGAGTTGTCGGTTTCTGACCCCTTAGTGGTTTGACTTGTAGAAGCTTAACGACCAAATATGATTTTAACGAACTGTAGATGACCGAACATCAAAAATGATCTTTAACTCCGAACCTCAAAACATATTGTACATATTGATACATATCGTCCTTTATCAATTCCCAATGTGAAATTCCCGATGTTTTTCAGATTGGAATCGCCTTCGATGCGGATTTCGCCAAGCTTTCAGCAGGTGGCAATGGTTCAATCGCCAACTCTTCCCTCGGGCGGATCGTCGGAAGTGACGCGGAAAAAACATGAAAAAACTGGGACCTCTGAGACCAGAACAGTTGGGGCTGGCAAGCTGGAAAATGGATTTCCCCCCCTCATTTTTTGAATGGGAAAAATCATAGGGAAGACCATAGATCGGTTTGGAACATGAATTTTATGTTCCCCAATAGCTGGGATGATGATCCAATCTGACTTTCACTCCATCATTTTTCAGGGGGGTTAGCAGCAACCACCAACCAGATAGAACATATGGGCCAAATCCATATGATCATGATATCTCTGGTTGGTGGTTTGGAACATTTGGATTATTTTTCCATATATATATACATATATATATATATATATCGGGAATTTCATCATCCCAACTGACTTTCACTCCATCATTTTTCATAGGGATTGGTCAACCACCAACCAGATTGAACCAATGGAGCTTTCGTTGGGAGAATCAACGAACTACTGTAAGTGGTGGATTTTCCGGTACCATGGTAATGATGACCAGACACCGGCGATTTGGAGATTGTGTCATGGAATGGGGGTAACTCAAAATGGATGGTTTATAATAGAAAATCCATCTATAAATGGATGATAACTGGAAGAGAGGAAATTCTGGTTGGAGTTTATGACTGATTCTTTCCAACCTGACAAGATGAGACTTGTTGAAAGCTGGAACTGTGTAATCATTTTCCCTAAGGGTCTCGTCTCACATTGGATTTGAACCAAGCGACCTTTTTAGGGAATTTCATATCAAGGGATAGTCGTGGCATCAATCGATATTTGGCACTGTATTTTGTGTTAAATGAGCCCTTTCTGGGCAATTGGGACATCCTTGGCTACTTTCAAGCATGAACCATCAAAATGCAAGAATGTGCCCAAGTTTCTCAAATTTCTGTGGCTCTCGAAGGGTCTCAAATTCAAGCCACACCCAAATGGTGAACAGTATTGCTGTGCAGATTCCATTGAACATCACTGATGAATGTGCTACAGCCTCGCTTGAATAAAGGGTGAAGTGAAGGCAAAGCTCTTTGGTTTCTGAACTGGTTGGGTTGAAACATTTTTCATCCATCAAAATGGAATAGATAAACCACCGACTTTCCTTTTTTTCATGCAGCTAGCTGAACTACGAGCGACACGTGTCTTTACCCAAACCACGAACATCATGTCGGTATGATATGGGGCATGTCTGAAAATAAACTATAAATACCACCCTGAAATGACAATTCTAACATACGGAACATGATGATTCACCATGATTCATATCTTGATTAATCCGTGTCCCCCCCATTTTTTCCGACAAAGCCGTGTCCACCAACCTGGAACATGCCTGATTACTGCAGGTTTTAAGTCTCTGATGCCAGATATAAAGATACCAGAAGCATGATACTCAGGATGAATGATCGTCAGATAGTCTGCAGGATTTTGAGTCTGATAAAGGCGATAAAGGCTGATATGATATCGACATGCCATCACCAGGCGCATCAAAGGTGGTTCAATACCCAGAACCAATGAATAAATTGGGGCTGAAAACATCGGATAGAATGGAGAATCAGCACGAAAGCCTGAACCATCTATCTCACTATCTATTTTTTGGGTTTTGGAAAGCCCATGGTTTCCGAGAAATGGAATGCTTAGGATTAGGGGAATCATCCCCAAGTAAGGTGAGCCAAGTTTTGTGTTCGCTGTTGGACCAATGAAGGAACCTTCCAGCTGATACCATAACAGTCATGTGGCGATCGCGCGCTTGATGCCGGCGCAAGGGTTTGCCGCTGCCTCAAAGAATTTGTGGCATCTCACGTGACATCATAGCGCTGGATGATTTACCATAGAATTTTGACCTCTTACCCTCTGGTTATGTCAAAATAGCTAGTGAACATGGCCATAGAAATAGTGGATTTACCCATTAATAATGGTGATTTTTCCATAGCTACGTTAGTTTACCAGAGGGTAAAATTCAACCCACAAAACCCGAGGAAATCATTGACCCGAGGCATTTTTCGCTCACCTGTGTCCAGCCATGAGGGTTACCCTTCGGTCATCAAACATCGCTGGGAAATCCTCGTGGATTTTCCAGCCATCTTCAGTTTCCAGAGATGAAAATTTGGGTTACCCGACCTGGTAAACGTAAACATACAAAAAACGAACTGGAAAGATCCAGCATGCTATTAGTCTGGAAAGATCCAGCATGCTATTAATGGGTAAATCCACTATTTGGACTGGGCCATTTTCAAGTTCGCAAACTGTGAATGTTTACCAGGCCGGGTATATCCCATGACAATATCCCATTGAATCACAATCATTAGTCCCATTAAATCATTATAAATCCCATTGAACACCATTAAATCCCATGAATTTACCAGAGGGTATTTTTAAAGCTCGACTTAAAGTTTTACTTGAGCACAGCATCCCCGCTGTGAAAAAAAACAAAACCCCGAGAGATCGAGGCATCGAAGTCAAGTGAAAACCTGCCATGTGATGCCACCAATTCCATGAATTTTGACCCACAAATCTGCAGCGAATTTCCCAGTGCCATTCTCATGATATTCCCATGGCCGAAAATTCCCATTACCCGACCTGGTAAACGTTTACATAACTATGGAGAGATTCACCATGTTTAATGGGAAAATCAACTATTTCGATTGGGCCATTTTCAATAGCAAACTGTTTGTTTACCAGAGGGTAACTGATAATGCCAATCTCAATACCTATAATGATAATGATATTACCATATATTACCTATCATAATCATTCCTAGTTACCCATTTCACCCATTTTCCAACATGTCCTGGCCAAATCCATCAGTTGGTCACTGCTCCCAGGCCTTGCGCTGTCCTTGCTGCCATGGTCAGCTGCTGCCGGGCTGCTGTGGCAATTGCCTGCAGCGAGTGCGCCACATAAAGTAGTAAGTAGTAAGTAGTAAGTAGTGAGTAGTAAGTAGAAAGTAATAAGTAGTAAGTAGTAAGTAGTAAGTAGTAAGTAGTAAGTAGAAAGTAGAAAGTAGTAAGTAGTAAGTAGTAAGTAGTAAGTAGAAAGTAGAAAGTAGTAAGTAGTAAGTAGTAAGTAGTAAGTAGTAAGTAGAAAGTAGTTAGTAGTAAGTAGTAAGTAGTAAGTAGTAAGTAGTAAGTAGTGTAGTAAGTAGTAAGTAGCAAGTAGAAAGTAGAAAGTAGAAAGTAGTAAGTAGTAAGTAGTAAGTAGTAAGTAGTAAGTAGTAAGTAGTAAGTAGAAAGTAGTTAGTAGTAAGTAGTAAGTAGTAAGTAGTAAGTAGTAAGTAGCAAGTAGAAAGTAGTAAGTAGTAAGTAGTAAGTTGTAGTAAGTAGTAAGTATTAGTTAGTAGTTAGTAGTTAGTTGATGGTAGTTAGTAGTTAGTAGTTAGTAGGGGAAGAAAACGGAGATGGATCAAACTGTACCTTTTCTATAATGGGAAAAGGACATCTATATGGAAAAATCCACCATTTTTCATGGGTATTCATCAACTATTATTTTCATGGATTTTACCCTGGTTAAACGTTTGCATAGATGTGGGTTTTACCCATGGGTTTTCCATCCATGGAAATTTTCACCCCCCAGGATTGATGATCTACCAATGGTGGCTCAGACCCACTTAAGTGGTTAGTAACCATAGTTAGTAAGCCACCGATTTATGGTGGTTGATAAGCCACTTGGGTCCGCGAAAATATCAATAAGTATGAACCTGATGCATATAGATATATATATATATATACACGATTATATATACAAATATATATATATATACATGATATTTGATATTAGCTTGGGATACTAACCTCATGATATTGTACCAACATTGATAGTTACGGCCAGTGATTAATAAACATTGATAGCTGGGGGTATCAATAGGAATCATAGCTTATCATTAACATCTATTTCTACATGAAGTAATTTTAGAGATTTGACCATGAAAACAGGTTCAACTTATTTTTGTGGTTTGGATGAGGGGTTAACAGTCAATAGCTACCAATGACGATTTCAGCACCCAACTGGCTGGCGCGAGTTGAGTCACCAGGTAGCCAGGCGCTGGGACAAGAGACAGGTTCAACAGAGTCGCGAAGCTTTGGAGTTCCTCGTCATCCGTGTGGACATTGTGGACTTCGGGCTGGGAAGCATTGAAAATTTGGGTGAGTTTGAGATGGCAACTTTTTGCTCCAAAAAGGGGATTGAAAGCGCGATAAAGAAATGGGATTTCATGTGCCGACTAGGAGAAGGAGCTGGTTGACTAGGGAAAACAACAGCTAGAGTAGGGATCCACCACATAGGTGGGTCCCAGGAATTGCAACTACCATGTTTAGTTTGCTGATACACCCACATATGATTATCAGTTCGTAGCTGGGATGCCCATGCAAACAAAAACTGCGTATATAGCCATAATAGTGATACAGATTATATCCCATCTGTTTTGTTTTTCAACCATGGTTATAAGATGTTATAAGTACAATGTTTCTTTCCAAGCACATCCAGTGGAAGATCATGCCTCGAATTGTGACTGGTGAACAGAAACCTGGTGATTTTAAGTCCCATTTTTGTCGTAGCTTATCCCAAGTACCCCGCCAATCACACATGGCAATTGAACATCACCCCTTTTGTAGATGATTTTCCCATGAAAAAAAACATTTTTTTCGGGATTTCCACTGAAAAGGGGGCCCTTTTTATGGACTTTTTCATGTTTTTTTGTGGGGAGATGGGCCCCAAAATTGCCCAAATTGTCCTTTTCGGGGATGGTTTTCAGGATCCGCGGCCCCCAAGGACTGACCAATGTTGATACATGACACCATCCCCAGTAGGTTGGTAGTTTTACCCATGGCAATTACCCGGGCAATTCACGAGTTTTTCTCATGATCTTTCTGCAGCCAATATGGCCTTTTGGGGGTGTTTTGTACACGGTGTGCCCCATTTCAGACACACCCAAATGATATGCTGGTGGGTGGTTTGGAATCATGGAATTTTATGACTTTCCATTCAGTTGGGAAGAATCATCCCAACTGACTTTCATATTTTTCAGAGGGGTTGGGTTGGGTTGAAACCACCAACCAGATTTTTTTAAATCATCATTAACCATATATATAAACCATATATTAACCATATTTTAACCATAAGATTCTCATTTTCCGATAATTTATGTCCCATAAGTTTGACAGAGGTCCCAGTTCTGAAAAATCGCTGGTGAGTCGCTGGATTATCCCATCACTTCCTGAACAATTGGGACGCCAGAAATTCATGTATCAAACCATGGTTATATGAATGTTTATCGATATTTTAATGAAATATTCATGGAATATTTATATATATAACCCATATATATGTATATACAATTATATACATATATAACCTGGTTTATATATATATATAAACCATATATATATATATATAACCCATATATATATATAAACCATATATATATATATATAACCCATATATATATACATATCTGATTGGTGGTTTGGAACCATGGAATTTTATGACTTTCCAGAAACAGTTGGGAAGAATCATCATCCCAACTGACTTGGAACACTCCATCATTTTTGAGAGGGATTCAACCCACCAACCAGATTATTATTAATCATCATTAACCAAAACAATATATTAACCATATATTAACCATAACCATTATTGTTTGATAACCATATATATATATACATATACATATCCCATGGGTGGGAAATCGTGTGATTCACCGGCACCTTTTTTAGGTCCCTGTTGGAGCGCTGTCCGCATCGACATCTCAAGATACAGCGATGTGGACAGCTCCGCTGCTCGGTGTCACCATGGGTTTCAAAGTGCTAAAAGGTCCCCCATGACTTGGATGAAATTTTTGGGTACCCCCATGACTGGATGGAAACTTCTGAATTAGTTTTAGTTGCGAAAAATCGGGATTCAATGAAAAACTAGCTGAATTCTAGTATGTTGATTACATATGATTACATTATTCATCAATTTGACGGTTATAGTAGAACCAGCTTCAAGCCGTAAAACGAGACACGACGGTTGTGTCAGGGTTTGTCTAAGAATAGGATCCCTTTATGTCCATTGATCAACCATCATTATTCCAAATTACCATATAAAAATGATGGAGCACTCCAAGTACACAAGGATACAACGGAATAAATAAATAAATATATATATATATATATACAGTATATAAATATATATATATATATATATAAATCTTGGGATAGATCTTGCGATAAATCTTGGGTTTTTCCTGGATATGGCCATCAAACAAGCTTTGACTGTGGGTTTTCTGGGGAGTCATCCCCCAAAATGGGGGCGAACGACCAGCCGACCAGCCTGGTTGAAGAAATATGGTCCATATGGTAATCTTTCCCAAATGTATGGAACATAGATAGGAAATGCATGGGGAAATCACCAAATAAAAAAAATCATCAAGAACTATGAGAATTTTCCCGGGATTTGACATGATCGCTGCAAACCCGACGTTTGCCCACCGCAACAGCCTTTTGATTTTTGTTCGTAATGACATTGTTTTGGCTGGGCAGTCACCCTTTTGATTGGTTCTAACCCAGTTGAACGGCCCGTTGAAGTACCAGCCGCCCATTTTGGCTGGTTAAACCTCCTTTTTCTTTGGTAAAATCCAAATTTTTGTTGAGTAAATAGTCCGCGAATTACTTGCAATCATTTTAAACCCAAGTCTTTTATAAAGGAAATAGCAATTTTAGTGCGCCAAGCCCCATGAAACTATTGCTTCTTGTGCCAAAACCCGTTGAAGCCGGGCATTGATGGCGCCGTCGACGACAGGTCAACGTTTGAAACTCTTGCGGTCACAGCTGCAGCAGAGAAGCGCCCAGAACAGTCTGCGGAAGGGGCAACTGGAGGACAGCCATGAAAGGAGGTGAGCCCCAGTTATAACTAAGAAGAATATATAGTTGGGATGGTAGTTATCTGGTTGGTGGTTTGGAACCATGGAATTTTATGACTTTCCATTCAGTTGGGAATTTCATCATCCCAACTGACTTTCACTCCATCATTTTTCAGAGGGGTAGGTTGAAACCACCAACCAGTTATAGTTGGATATATATATATATATCAGGGTGGTACCGATTCGATTTTGGCGATTTCGGTTCGACTCCTTATATAAAGAATTGAATTTGAAAGAATTGGTTTGCGATTCTGCTATTTGCGATTCTCGCATCGGTTCGATTCGCAGCGATTCGGTTCCCTCTGGGAGCAAGTTCCTGCCTAAGGGGTTCTTGACATGCGTCCATTCTATATATATATATATCGGTTCAATATTTGTATACATATACTATATTACAGAAACAGATAAACACACATACACGCAACCATATGCATATAAATACACATGTAGCATCTTGGGCCTACCTTTCTTCTGGGTTGAAATTTGAAAAGCCAGTTTTTTTGGGGTATATGCATAGCAAAGATTTAGGTTAGAAGATAAATCCCAGGAAGTTTGCTGCGCATCTTTGCGCGCGCGATGGGCCGCGGGCCATTGTGGCATTCATGATGAAATGAGGCGGGCCAAGGATGGAGGAGGATGGGAACAGATGGATATTTTCAGGGTTTCATACAATTTTCAGACCTGTTTCAGACCACCCAGGAGCGTTTGGAAATACCATTGGATATTGGAAACACATTTTCCGGGGGGTTTTCACAGGGGCATGCGTAGAAACCATTTCTTTGAGCTACTGACAACTGACATGTTGCGGCTATATACGGCTAGTATACGGCTCATCTTGGTTAGGCTCTAGAACTGACTTGAACTCAGCGTTTCTGCTTTATACGGCTAGTATACGGCTCATCTTGGTCAAGCCCTAGAACTGACTTGAATTCAGCACTTCTGCTTTATACGGCTAGTATACATACGGCTCATCTTGGTCAAGCCCTAGAACTGTGACTTGAACTCAGCATTTCTGCTGCGTACGGCTAGTGTACGGCTCATCTTGGTCAAACCCTAGAAGTGACTTGAGCTCAGCATTTCTGCTGTATACGGCTAGTATACAGCTCATCTTG
>Ga0126342_10022026_pt1 | contig 10569 bp, 10 predicted proteins | sample Cyp1metagenome_FD_92528 | JGI IMG/M metagenome (GOLD analysis project Ga0126342, IMG submission 92528) | Coral microbial communities from Lord Howe Island, Old Settlement Bay, Australia - Cyphastrea 1 metagenome | ecosystem: Host-associated > Invertebrates > Cnidaria > Coral ...
ATATATAATATATAATATATAATATATAATATATAATATATAATATATAATATATAATATATAATATATAATATATAATATATAATATATAATATATAATATATAATATATAATATATATATATAATAATATATATAATTATAATTAATTATATATATATTTTCAATGTATTTCAATTTCATGGCAGGAGGGACCCAGGCTTTTCACCCTCTCAGGAATCTACTGGAGTCCAAGTCCCGCCTTGTGGGGGATTTTGCCAGCTCAGCAGTCCCCAACTGCAGCGTATGTACTGTATGTACTATTAATATTTATCAATCTATCTATATTCCTACATTATCTTCATTAATCTGAGACATACATTTATTAATTTCTTATTAGTCACTAAATTTAGGAACAAAAGTAGGATTAATATGTATCATATCGACATACATCCTACATTTGTTCATACCATGTCGAACAGGACTACTGTGGAGTTCACCCGGGCTGCCATAAAGCTAGCAAACTTGGGGATGGGTGGTTCATCCCAGTGTCTTATAACCCCAGTTATAAGTGAGAGATCTAGGCTTCATCCACTTATAACTGGGCAAAAATAACATGTTATAAGCCACAAAAACAATCAAAAACCAACATTGTTCGCACTTATAACTGGGCTTATTACCCACAAAAACTGAGATGAGACGAGCCACCGAGTGGTTGAAAAATCCCCCCTTCCGTCCCAGGTTGTGCGCCATCGCCACGTTCTCCTGGCGCAGCCGCCGTGCGATGCTGCCGGCCAGTTTGCCCACGTTGGTTTCGCGCCTGGCGCGGTCAAGATCGGCCTCCACATGTTTTTGGCCATTGAAATAGGGGAAAATAGGACAAAATCAAACATGATGACTACATATTACTAAAAAGGTAAGTAATCCTTGAAGCATCAGCATCATTCCAAATGATGATAATATATTGATCATGATTTTAAAACGATTAAAAAAGTGTGATAATCCATTGAACATCATGATTGAGAATGATATAGCATACTTTCAGACAAACCTACTTGGAAAGTTGGAGAGTCACTACAGTAGGGCCACAGCCCAGCTTTTATGGGATAGCCAATGTTCGTGAGGTCTTGAAATCATCAACCATCGAACCCCCATGATGACTACGACTGCTTGCATCTCCATATTTCTGCCACTAGGCCCTCCAAGTACCCATGAAAATGGCTGAAAGTCGCAAAACAATATGGATATAATATATTATCATATCATATATATATATCATATTATATATTATATGTAAATCATATATTACCCCAATTATTCTATATGTACTTAGAGGGTCTAGTTGGCCTTAAAGTCCCCATGTTGGCCATATCTGGACCCCTGCTGAGCTCATCAAAAACCACCGTCGGGGCCACGCCACACGGATCTCCCCACGTGCAGGTGCTGGGAGGTCTGGCAATAGCTATGGGGACCCCGGGGGATGGGTCAAAACCAGTGAAAAAACATGGAAAGTTCACATCAAAATAGCTGCTAAATGGATATAAATGGATCTTCATCCCCTGAAAAATTCCTATATTGATCATTATTGATCATTATTGATCATTATTTATGGATATTTATGGGTATATTGATCATTGTTGATCCATCCCTATGGCATTCTCAGCAAGTGAACATGTTCATTCGTTGGTTCATAACACTCATAACTTCACTCAGAATCTCGGACATCTTTGATGAATTTGGGATACGAATTTGGCACTCTTTTGCATGGTCTCAGGTTTGGGGAGTTCACTGTGTTGTGTCCAAGAATGGTTTCCGTACCGAATCGTTTCCAAGATGTTTGTTCAAAATCGTTTTGGACTCCCTCACTGTGGAAACATGAAGCTTACCCACTTCTAGGCCTTTTGGGTGGGTTTCGGGAGCAATGATTCAATCATCAAAAAATGCATGGCCTCATCCTCGAACTGGTTAGCAAATCGTTGGGACAGAATGGGTGTCGAAATCTGATAATCTGTGGTCTGAAAATCTGTACAGAACTATGACACCTTAATAAAGTGAAGATGCGGATTTCCAAACATACAGGATAATGAATCCGATAACGAGAGGTAGGATGGTGGCTACTTAATATCATTGGTGCCGACATTCTTCAAAAGCGTTCTGAACATGAACAGTTCAGAGAATTGTCAGAACTGCCTTAACCGTGAATGATTTTCCAAAGTAACTGTGAACTGTCTGAAATCTGGCACAGATTTTCCAAAGTCGCAACGTGACACCGGGCGCCGGGGCGCCTGTGGTGCACCGAACTCTCAGCGCGAGTCCAGGCAGGGTATGTTGGTCCTTCGGGGCGCACCACCAGCTGTTTCACCCCATGAACTGAGGCGTCTTTGCTCAGGGAAACTAGGCTTGTGCCATGGAGAGTCAACATCTATCAAACATTTGTGTTTTTTTATCATATGGATCAAACATGATCAAACATGATCAAACCATATCAAACCCTGGTTTTGAAACTCTTTTTTTATGGTGTGATATTCCAATCCTCTGGTTTCATATGAAATATCAAACCATATCCAAACCATTTCAATTCTTTGAATATTTTCCCTGGTTTTGCAACTCTTTTTTATGCTTTGATCCAGGCTTTGATATGGGGTTTTTCCACATCCAGCTCCACTCCAGATGGTTTTTCCACATGAAACCAGCTGGGGATGTTCAACCCCCCATCCTCTGAAGCCTCATCTCGAATGCGTCGTACGGTGACCGCCAAACGACGGGGTTGCCTGGTGACCGTCTCCGGGGACAGTACTCGGTAAGCGTCAATACTGCATACGATGCGGCTATGTATATATAATCATATATACATTATTTATGAATGTATAATGTATGCACATCAAATATGTATATATATATATAAATGATTATATTTGATTATGTATACATACACTATGTTACAATCGTATATACATTATCAAGTCGTGTGTGTATAATTGTGTGCAATAGTAACAGTCGATTGCGTGATACTGCAAACTGGGGAAGCCACATACACGCTTCACAATGGAGTCACTCAAGCCTTGCCCATTGTGCATGAACTGAGTTACCCTATTTAGCATCAAACCTACCGTTGCCAAACTGATATCAAGATGTTCCCCATGAGTCATATTACCTGAACCCTTTCATATTCACAAGTTAGATTGCCACATCATTGGTAGGTTCATTCAAATCAACCTATGAACCTACCATTCACATGGCGAGTTTCCCCACTCTTCGCCTCTCCAAGACGAAGGCTTCGTTGATGGCTGCTTCAGCTGAAATAATGGACCTCACCACCTCAGCAGTCGAAGGGTGGATGGCCCCCCCCATGGCTATCCAAAAGGGCGAAAATAGAGGTTTTATAGAGGTTTTAAACCATACTGTAGGGTTCAGTTCGATGGTTTAAAGTTTCATTCTTTCCATTGGAAACCTCAAATTCTGAGTCAAACCCATGTTTTTTTGACTAATAACACTACTTTGTCTTGGGTTTCCTTTGCAAGCCAGGTCAACAAGCGTTAACTTGTTGGTGATCACAACAACAAAACCACAGAAAGAATTCACAGCCCCAAGAATGGAGGACAAGTTTGACATAAGATCAACAAGCATGGTGTAAATCAAATAACTGGAGAAACATCCGAAAATTATGGGAACATCAGCAAACTTGGCGATGCCACCAACAACTGTGGAGATACAGCCAACAACTGTGGAGATATATCTATCGGAAGAAAATGCTGGTCCAACACCCGTGAAGCACAGCTTCAAAATTGACCATTGACCAAGGTCCATTTCGTTCGTTGAAGCATTCTTCCCTATATCTGAACCAAAAAAAACATTGGTAAACCCTTTAGTACCTGTTAAGCTTCTGATTAACAAATCGCCTGGCCAATCACCTGGCCCCTCGCCTTGTTCATCTTGTTCCAATGAAGATGAGAGATTAAAAAAAACGCAAAACATCTGATTTAATCTAATTTCAAAATGATGTGGTTCAACATTCATATATATATATATATATGTTACATACATACATACACACATATCGATTGATACACGGAGTTGAGCGAACTAGGTTTAGAAGTAGGAGTGTGATTCTATTGCTAGGTATATAGATTTTAAAAAAAAGGAAAAACCTAAAATATAGAATAGATACTCGAACCATTGCTATACATAGATGCTATATAGCCACAGGTATCTAGATGAACATATTTTTAGCCATTGATGTTATCTACCCTCCAAGGGCTACCCCTCGCACCCAGATGCTGGGCTTTCTAGGCCGTTTTGATGGCGTTGGTTCCAAAGACTTCAATGCTGGGAGCAGCTGACAGATCCTGCCGAGGGACAGCATAGATGTAGTGCCACTGGATGACACAGAAGATATGGGGTACATATATATATATATTGCATTTATATACTATAGATATCCTACATATGTATATTACACATACTATATACATAATCATACGTTCTATATTTATACAATATATATATAATATATGTATATATATAATATATACATATGTACTATATACTGTATATTTATATGCATACACACATACTAGCATAGACATGTCTCCAGCACATTCTCCGGAGGAACTATACCATGGAAACTTGAAGACATGTGGCGGAGGGCAACAGAGCCATTAACAATCCCCTTGTATATTGGTTATTACAAGGAGTTTTACTACCTGGGTTATTGGGGATTATTCACTAACCCATAGTAGGCAAACCTATGCACCAACTAGCATAATGAGATGGGATAGGGGCCCCTTAATTGGGGTATCTAAAAAATGGCACAACTTTTTTTGCAAAGACCTCGAATTCGGCATGTGCAACGGGGATAGGAAATGGCCTGCAGCGAATTGATCTGTCAGCGGCATCTGATCATCTTTGATGAATCTGTACACAGCTTGTGAGCTGAGCAAGGGTGCTTCAGGAAGGAACTCTGGGGAAAAGCATCTAAATTTGAATGCGTACAGTACAAACACACACACACACAGATATATATATATGTACATAGACTCATAACATGATATTTCGATCCAGATCAAAGTCCCCTGCATCCGTTTTCAACCATGTTCCATGGTTGTTTATTCACATCAACATTCAAAGAACAGCTTGCTCAAATCCGTCGCACGCGGCTCGCCCCACAGCAAGTCGTGGCGAAAAAAAAAAGTGGCCGGCACCAGCGGCGGAAGTGAGGCAGCAAACCAGCATGGATTCTACATTATTTAGTAGTAGTTAAAAACAAACATTCGTTCATATCACTGGCCATTTCAGGAACCTAAATTGGAGGTACCTACCATATATAAGGCCTATATAAGGCCTATGTAAGGGAATATCCCCCATTGTTCATCTGGTAAACCCAATTTAAGTATCATAAACCCCCCATGTTTGATGAATACAAAGCCATTTCTGGTGGTTTGGGGGATGGTTGGAAGCCTCTTGGGGTTGACATTGAAGCGCCTTTTTTGAGCACGAATCTCCGCAAGTTATAGCCCCCAAAAAGCTAGAAAAGCTGGTGGTCCTACTAATTCCTACTAAAATAGTGATAATGAGAAATTGTTTTTCTATCTTTGTGCTGGTTACTACGTAGTAATTCCAAAAACGTGAAATACGATGAACTACAGTAACTACAGTATGCCAATGTGTTGGTGTGATTCAAAACGGATCATGGCTGGTGGCTCTATGATCATGAGCACTTCCGGCAAAAAGTGACCGGTTCCTACGCCAGCATTTCAGGTGAAATTCGAGCTTCTCTGGTGGATTCCAGGGACGTTTCCTCTGGGATCAAATTGAAAGGGTGAAGGTGGCAGGTCAGCACACATGACTTTCACTGTCTATAATATGTATATATATATATATAATTATATATATACATATAGTCTCATATAGTATGTTTCTATACACATGTGTCTTGTTATAGTCCATTATTTATGTGTATATATATATTTCCGCATGATGAAGAGCACCTATACAGCCGGCTTTCACTTGACACAACTTGGCATTTTCCGCAGCCATCTGCGGGTCCGCTGATCCTGCCTTTTTTGTTGGGACACCCCAGACCCTGATGGGGGTTGTATGAAAATGATAACATGGGTACCCGGCCTGGTAAACATACAAAAAGCTATTGAAAATCACCATTTCTAGTGGATTTTACCATTGAAAATGGTGATGTTCCATAGTTATGTGGCTGTTTACCAGAGGGTAATCCCAAATCCCTTGGCTTATCATCTGGTTGGTGGTGCAATGTGCCCATCTTGAAAAATGATGGAGTTCATCAATGGGTTTCGGATGACATCCCTTTTTTATGGAAAATAATCCAAATGTTTGAAACCACCAACCAGTTGTAGTTTTCTCACTGCAAAATAGCCATTAATTGGGTATCCCCATTCTTGGACAAAACCAAATGTATGCTGTTGATTAAATATCACTGAATATCCCATTATAGTATATTCCCCACATCACGGACGTTTTATGCTGTTTTAATGTTTTTTGAAAGACGGTCATTTTGGGATATTTACCCAGATATCATGGCTAAAGAGTCATTTGAGCAGTGTTCAAACCCTCTGTCATTCCATATATTGGTTGGTTGCAGTAGGATTTGCGATGATAATCCCCAGTGTATGTTGGATAGTTTGGAAACATAACCCCGCAATCCCAACAATCTCCCCGTATGGTAGATGGTTGAAACCCCTAAAGTTGATGCTTAAATCCCATTCAACAACTACTCAACCAGTCAGCAGCCCACATTTGCTGACGCTTTGCGCTGAGCCACCAGCGCCTTGAAGTGGTTTACAATCAACTTTTGCAAATCCACAATGTCCTGCTGGAGGGAAACAAAACCAGGGGGGGTTCATGGCGTATTCACCAAGCTGCTTGGGGATATAACTTGTCTAGCAGATTGAGATATAACAATCAGATAAAACTCATTTGACCATCAAACATTGGGGGATTGAACCAACAACACTTGGGATGTAACTATGAACACTTGTCATGAATGGGGTGTTCACCAACCTAGTTGCTTGTGGCACATTTGAGCTAGCTATCAAATGTAAAGAGATTTCACCGTCGACTGGGATTAGGCTATCAACAATTCCCATAGATGGGGCTATTCGCATCTTAAGAAAGCGATAACTCACAGATCACCTAAATATGGCATGCGGAAATATGCGGAATATCTTATGGGGATTTATGGGGATATGTTATAGAATTTGAGCGATACGGAGGGCGATAATATGGAGGGTTCTTAAAATGGGGAACCCTAAAAGTCTCCTGTCGTCAGTGGGAAACGGAAACTCATGGTGAAAAAGAGTGCCCCGATTTTGAGACAAACAGACAACAATAGCATATGTATAGACACATATAACTGGTTGGTGGTTGACCTACCCCTCTGAAAAATATGAAAGTCAATGGGAAGGATGACATCCCATATATGGAAAATAAAACATGTTCCAAACCATTATCAGCAACTCAAAATTCCTGGCTAAATCACAATTTAGGTCGGTTAATATACAACCTCTTTTATAGTCAACATCACCTTGATATCACCATGTGTTTCACTCTGTTGTTGTTTCAATCCCTGCTGCTTTGGCTGCTGAAAAAAAACAATATTCGTTGGTGAAGATTGTTGATACCTAAGCTTTACGGCTTGATATCCCCATCCGGCCCATACGTTATATATATGTATATACCATCTGGTTATTTAACATAGCCATGGAAAATCACCATTTTTAATAGGTAAACCTCTATTTCTATGGGCCATGTCCCATGGCTATGTTAAATAACCAGAGGGTATATATATATAGTTGGTGGTTGACCTACCCCTCTGAAAAATATGAAAGTCAGATTGGATCATCATCCCAGCTATTGGGGAAAATAAAAAATGTTCCAAACCACAAACCAGATATTTATTTATTAGAATTGTAAAAAAAAAAAGGCAATGTGATGATTGATCATCTCCCCAAAGAGACCATTTTGGCAGATTGACATGCGTCCCTCGTGCTTAAAAAAGGTGGATATTTGGTGGATCATCCTACTTGGCAACTTGTTGGTAAACTTAGTAATATTATATTATATTATATTTATATTTATATTTATATGTATATTTATATTTATATTTATATTTATATTATATTACAGTATATTATAACTTTATATATTCCATTACTATGAGATAACCCCACGAATTGGGGATTTATTCGCCAGGCTTGTTCACCACCTCCGCAGGACGATCCATGGGATGATTCGATCGTCCTTCACCGTCGCCGTGTTACTGCCACGAAGCTGGAGGACGGCCTACCATCTCCAATGACTTGCCATTTTTATGGCTGGTAAATGGCTGGTAAATGGCTGGTAAACCAAGCATTCCCCAATGGTTGTTAATCATTCCGGGTTTTTTGCAGCATTGGCTTTCCAAAGCAAAATAGGTTTGGAAAATGATCAAACCAAACACTCTTGAAATTCAATCCACCAAATAAAATGTGGTGGTTTGACCTACTAAACTGGGATTTGGAAAAATCATCAAAAAAATATGGTTCATCAACAACAACGCCGATATGAACAGCGGTTGTACAAAGTTGATGGAGGTGATGGGGATGAGCAGCAGTGAACATCCATAACTAACGACTAGTTTGCTGTTGTGACAAGCAGGGATCCACATTTCGATTCAAAACCACATCACAAAAAGATCCGTTCGATCAATGATTAAAATAACTGGGTGCGATGAATGATAATCCGATGGTTTGGGTTTGAGTTCCATTGTGTTTAGCATGGCGGCTGTGGGGCCCAATGTGGGGGAGTTGCTGCATGTCCCCAACCTTGGAAAATGAACATGTGCCATCGGTTTCGACAAGCGGCATCCATGAAAGACGCAAAGGAGAGGCTGCTCTTTTGGCCAAAGATAAAGTCGGCCAAATCCACCAGGGCAAAAACGTCAACACCCACCTCGCTGAGTGTTCTCACACACGCTGGGTTGGTCAACCTCAGTCTGACCAAAAAACGCGCGAACTCCAAAGTAATCCACGCAAAACCACGTTCAAGGTCATGAATGTAGGAAAAATATGGAAAATAACATCGATCATTGCGCTCTGATATATTGACAATCCCTTGGAAGTCCAAGGCTATACTTAGTTTAGCCTTTGGCAAAGCCTAAACTTTGGCGTGAAAACCTATACTTTGCCCATGTTTGCCATGTCTAAAAGTGATTTCTTTGTTGCAAAAACATTCAAACCAGCTTTCACTACAAATACCATGGTTCAAAAAGGGCAATTTCATCAGACATCGAATTCCGGGGAGTTTCATCCGTATAAGTGCCTGAATTTGATGAAGTTTGTTGGTAGAAAAAAAACAAGTTTTGCTCAAACCTTGCCGATCGGGAATTTCAAATAAGTTTTACAGGGCATACTTGCAACACCTACAGAAAACAAAAAACTCAAGTTCCAGTTCCAAATGTTTGTACAAATTGAAAAAAATATGCTAGCTCAATCTGACAATTTCCAAATCAACAGCATGCTGCAGGACCATGAGCGGGCTTTGGAGGGACCGACAGTTGGGATTTTGGAGATGGCCTGAATTGCACACAGGCAAAGTCCATTTGAGATCCACTCACACGCCGGCTTATCGTGGTTCCTTTTATCTTTGGAGAAAATGTTTTTTTTCTTTATTTTTTTTCTGTTATTTTTTTTTGTTTCTTTTTTTCTTTATTTTTGTTGGTTGCCTTCTTTATTTTCGTTTTTTTTCTTTGTTACTTTCTTTCTGGCATCCTTCCTTTATGTCATATTTCTTATATGCACTGTATGACAGAGCGGCATCACCAATTTTCATCCGCTCCAAGAAACATTTGATCGAACTCTTTTCGTGAAATGCTGCCATCGCCATCCTCGTCATTCAACGTGGGGATGTAACATGATTTAACCAATAATATCAATAATGGATGTGGGTTTGTCCAGTAATGGGGGATACCTAGAATATCCCAGAATAGCCTTTTGCTCGGGAATATGACAATAAACCAGTGGATGCAAGTATGCAAGGGAGACCTTTTTGTCAACTCAGTCTTGAACGTGATCAATATTGTTTGCGGGCTGCAAATCTGAAAATCTCACATATCTCACATCATACTGATATCATAGTGACATCATACTGAGCGAGTTTCCCGTCTTACAAGCTATCACGGTCTCCCAAAACATGCCAAAACCACGGTCGAGCAGTGCCCAAATCTGTCCCATGCGTCATCGTTGCGGTCGCAGCAGTTCGGCCCGGGATGGATGAGTGTCAAGATTCCAAGGTCCAATCGATTGTAGATATTGTAATGGTTACCCTCTGGTAAGCTAACATAACTGTGGAAAATGGCCCATTTATAAATGGTTCACCTATTAAAAATGGTGATGTTCTATATATATATGTGTATATATATATAGCTATGTTAGTTTACCGGAGTGTAATATCTCATTATATTACTTTACTTCGTGTGATCCCCACCATGACATTTATCGATTTGTTACTGGCAAATCTTCTGGCATTCTATCTGACATATCTTCTGGCATTCGATCTGGCATTCTATCTGGCATATCTTCTG
>Ga0126342_10022027_pt1 | contig 10569 bp, 9 predicted proteins | sample Cyp1metagenome_FD_92528 | JGI IMG/M metagenome (GOLD analysis project Ga0126342, IMG submission 92528) | Coral microbial communities from Lord Howe Island, Old Settlement Bay, Australia - Cyphastrea 1 metagenome | ecosystem: Host-associated > Invertebrates > Cnidaria > Coral ...
CACTTTTTGTCAAAAGTGCCTCAGGCTAAATTTTCAACTCGGGCCAAATTTCCTGGATCGGGCTAAAATTTCAGCCTGAATGCATTCAGACCATTATTATGGCCTGAGGATTTCCTAGGTATAGACGTCTCCATTGTCACATTTCAAAAACGTTGTAATTGGTTGCATATAGCAATGTGATTTCATGTAATTATATCATACATATATACAGATAAAATATACAAATTATACACCTTATGCTTAGTCATTTGTGATGTTTTTTGTGACCCACATGATCACATGTCCACTCAGAGTCCACCTTTTGTCTCCGAAGTCCTCAATGAGGACTTCGCGCACAGAATAAGCTGGTGCATGTGGAGGATGTGGTTTTCAAGAAGGTGTTATGTGAGACCTTAAAAAGTTCCTCGGCATGGCATCTCCGTTGGGAAGTGTTTGGTAGCTGATGGATGGTGAAAAACAATGTGAAACACATGTGGAAGGTGCCTATATTTCTCAGGGGAGAAAGCAGAGAAAGCATCAGGACAGTTGATATTTACCGAAATGTCCCATCTTTGGATGGGGTACCCCAAATTTCAGGGCATGCACAAATACAAGTTGCAACAACCAGAACACACATCCATGAGGACATACGCGCGAACAGCACTTTTCCTGCGTGAATTCTCGATGGACTGTTTGTTTTTAGCATTGAATTGAAGCCACCAACCAGATCTTGGTGTATCCCGGGTCTGGATTTGGGATCCTTCTTCAACTAGATCAACCTTGTTTGGATCGTTGAATAGATGAGATTTCTGCATGGAGGAAATAGCATCCCACCGAAGACTGGTGTAGCATTGCCATTGACCTACCTGATTTTGCGTCCAGACATGTACCCTCTGGTCAACATAGCTATCAAAAGTAATAACTCTTCAATTTTTTAATGATAAATCATCCATATGGTATAGTCTATATTTAACCATTTTCCATCATATGGCAAATTACTGGAGGGTGTATCTCTTCATTTTCCTCGTTAGTGGCTGAGGTATCTTGGGATCGGCCCCAGCCACGGCCCAGGTACAGTATGCGTCGCCGACTGGAAGGGACAGACAGTGTCTGAGCGACATTGGGTTGTGAATGCGTGAATGCGTCCCGTAGAAAAGTTGGAAACTCGGAAATCATGGAGAAGACATAATTAATTCATCATAATTGCTATAGCATCTTGGAAATAAGTTGCTATCTTTTTGGGGGTTACTAGGAACACTTGTTCCTATGACTTAGAGTTGCCAGGAGATTTCTGGTTCAAGACTGACTTTTGGTCCATTAGAGGTGCCGTAACTTTTCTGTTCCCATTGGGCGCCCATGTAAAGGGGTCTCACCGAATCTGTAGTAATCCCCAGGAAGATAGAAAAGGTTGAATGTAGCCATTAGTAACACATAGTAGCACAAAAATAGTAAGCAGGTATTTTTAACTTTTAATATCCGTTTGTGGGTTGCTATATATAGATCCACTTGAAGTTTGTGATCCACATCCCAACAAGATCAAAGCGATGCCATCCAGTCAGACTTCATTTTGCGATAGCCTCGGTCAATACATCCTGTGTTGCTGATGATGATACGTATATAGATATGGCAATGGATGGCAATGGTTAGCTAGTTGACAGGAGATCCTGACACAACTACAACCTACTTATGATCGCCAGTCCGTCATCCGCCCAATCCACGGGAGCTCATTCTTTGGAGCGTGGTCAACGCCCGCAACATTCCCGAGGAGACTGACTCCATTGCTCATTTGAGTACCTCACAACATCCGTATACATGACTATGACGCAAAGATCCTTATCCATTCAGAAGAGTTTTGTTTAAGAAGAGAATACCCCCAAATTCCAGGCTTTATCATCAATACCACCATCAAAATTGCCCATGTTGGGGCTTGCCCCATGCTCCGAACATGTTTTCTGAGGTTGTAGCGAAGCGAATTAAGCCAAGTCTATTCAAAAAGGCACGGGGCCGTCACCGTCTCCCGGAGGCGACTTACCAATGGATGATTTGGATTCTAAAATGCGATTTCCGGTTGCCATCGCCATCGTTACCGTTATATATATATACATATTTATATATATATATACATATGTATATATATATGTATATATGTAATTGTACAACTTATACAGTATACAGCACACATGTTTACTTGTGTAAAAGAACAAGACATGTTTTACTTATCTACAATATATATATATATATATACATAATTGCACAATCCATTGAGTTGCATGGTTCCTAACTTTCAGAATAATCACCAGCAGAACGGTCCGCACGGAATCAGGGTGATTTGTTTGGCACGGGGGAACATAACAGTACCATACAGTGCCAACATATGCCATTATCAGCATCACATGTTTTTATATATACATAAAAAGATTGAGAAGCATTGATCTATATTGGTTTACTAATTTATACAAGATAACTAGTATGTATATCTAACTATATATGTATATCATTGTATATTTAATTATGTATATCTAACTATATGTATCCACAGTATGTGAATATAATTGAGTGTATTTTGGGTCGTGTTCAATGTTCACTTAGAAACTTGTAATCCACAGCTGATGCCTATCTAGGCAGATCCTGAGAGCGCCGAGACTCGTGTGACTTGGCGATTTTTGTTGATCGATCGGATCGCCAGAAAGGGGAAGCATTGATGTCAGGGAATGAATGTCTTTGTGTTTTGTTTGTTCCTTGGTGTTTTTTCTTGAGGATGTCCTGAGTTAAATTGAGGATGCCTCCGGAAATTAAAACAAATGGCGACCGCTCGAAAATGCCGGAACTAGCCATGGAGGTCACTAGTTCTCTGGTAAAATGATCGAAGTCACCGGTACCACCGGAGAGAGACCTGGAATGGCCGTCAGCAACATAAGGACAGCATGAATGCTGCTGTCCAACACGATAGTCAGATACCCCATTCCCTAATAATCAAGTACCCCCTTGAAATTCTGATTTAGCAGTGGATATATTGCTATTGATTTTTAGAATTCCCTGAGTGGGAGGAATTTAATATTAGGGATGTTGCTAATGAATGCTGTATGGAGTGTAACTATACTATGGCTGTTATATAAACCATGGGTAGTACAGTAAGATAGTAAACTCTGAGTGTATCTACCAACAAAACAGTGGATAAGATTAATATGACCAACCTAAAACAGCCATTTTCGGGGGATTTAACCGACAGGAGATGCAATTATCAAAGGGGCTTTGTGGTTGGTGGTTCCAGGATCTGTTGTTTTATCGCGCCACTGGGATGCTAAATCACCACCTGGTGAGTAGCTTCAAACATGTTTGGTTTCAAACCCACTGGGGATGCTGATGCTCACTTGACTGATGTTTTTCTTGCTCAGGGTTAAAATGCAACTTGTGTATACTTGTGTGGTATAGGAAAGCTAGACTTTTCAGGGGTTGACTTTAGGGGGTCTTTTTGCAAGAAGTCTCGTGTTCAATTGTTATTTCTCATGATACCCTCTGGTAAACTAACATAGCTATGGAAAATCACAATTTTTTAATGGGTAAATCCACTATAAATGGCCATTTTCAATAGCTATGTTAGTTTACCAGAGGGTACCAAAGGGGATTCGTTTAGATGTTTCCCGGCCCGGAATTTGATGCATTGAATTGTCGTATTTGAGTCACAGGACCACAGACTGCAATAAATTTCAATCCATCATCAACTATCATCAACTATCATCGACTATCATCAACTATCATCAACTATCATCAACTACATCAACTACTATCAACTGTCAGCAGCTATCATCGACTATCATCGACTATCATCGACTATCATCGGCTATCATCAACTATTATAACTATTATCAACTGTCATCGACTATCATCGACTGTCATCAACTATCATCGACTATCATCGACTATCATCAACTATCATCAACTATCATCGACTATCATCGACTATCATCAACTATCATCAACTATCATCAATTATCATCTAAGTAGATGGTATCTAATGGTTATCTTCAAAGCATGGAGCTCAAATGGCAGTTCTTTCTGGCTTACATTGTGACCCATGTGTCTGCAAAAGTCAGGAAGAATGTCACAAGATGTCACCAGATCTGTGTCGAACTCCGATTTGGATATGAATTTTGGTGCCAGATCGCGTCACCCATGCCATGTATCGCGATCATGTGGGGCATCGGGGCATCGCGATCAGGAAACATCAGAGCGGGAGATGATTCACGAGCTAAATCTCCTTTCCACGATCAGCCATCCGCGTATTCTGGGTATGATTGGTGCTGGTTTTGAGAGGACCTGGGGCTGGGGCAGATGGGTGCCTTTGCGACTTGAGGTTGTATGGATTTGTATGTCATTGCATTTTGTTTCCTTCATTTTCCCTGGAAACAATATGGTTGAAGCAAGACATGGTCGTTGAATGATCCTATAATTTATCCAACATAATGGTTTATAGTAGTCCCGAAAAGATAGAACACTAAATTCCTACTAAAATATTAATAAATTACTTTTCTTTTTTTGGGGGGGGTTGCTGTAGCTGCTATATATATATAATATATCTATATATATATATATGAACTTCTATTATCTTTTACTGCCTCAAACGTTTGATGTGTTGATACCCCCGGTAAGCTGACAATTCTTCTGTCCCAAAGTCCAAAGTCGCATTGGGACCGCCAGCGGGAGCACCCCATAGCAAAGTTCAGCATTGTGATTGTCATCGGCCAATGCCAACAAGATGTGGAAATTGGCTGGTTTCTTCCTAGTTTTCCATATTTCTGCAGGTTGTTTCCATGTACACGTAAATTTGCCAAGGTTGTTTATCCCACATGTATTCAAATAGGTTGCAAAGGCGGTGTTGTCTTTGATTTCCAGAGTTGGCTTAGGTGAATATTTACAGAAAACTTGGGTTGATAATCATGGTGTCCTGTAAAGATTCCTCCTAACCTATCTACTTGTAGGTTCTGGAACTCCTCTCCAGCTGTGCGTTCCTTTTCAATCTTTCTTTGATGGGGACCCCATCAACCATGTTGGTGTTTTGCAAAACGATAGTTGATGGGATGGTACGAAAATGTGAACTCCCAGACATTATACTATACTTATAAATGTAATTAAATTACATAGAATTATTATGTACTTTAATGTTAGATTGTATCAAACCCATATAGTACTACAACATATTTCTAATCATTCAAGTATAGTCGATATTGTTTTGCCCACGCAAATCAACCCTCGATCGGAAGACCCCACTTGATCTCATCTCACCAAGCATCAGATTCCATTGCACGACCATTCAATCCGTGTACTACGTGGAACAGCTCTTTGAATGTTTTAAGATCCGTCGATTCCAACGTAGGGGATGTCCATCATTCATAGATGATAAATCCACCGTTTGTAGATACTCCATTGTGAAAATGGATGGCGCTAATTTTTGAAATGCGCCATCTATAGACCACTTGGGGGATGGGATGTTTTGCGCCATTTATAGGTTCCCAGCACATGTGGTTGAAAACAACCTGTTTTCCTCCAGGTTAGTTTAAACATAGTATTAAGATCTGGGGTCCATTTTTTTGAGGGAAAACCATAACTTTGGATTGCGCCATCTATAGGTTACACCTGCGTTCCATTTGTAAAGGGAAAGGGAAAGGAGGAGGGAAAGGAGAAAGGAGAAAAAGGATAGGGGAAAGGGGAAAGAAGAAAGTGAAAGGGGAAAGGGAAAGGAGAAGGGGAAAGGAGAAAGGAGAAAGGGGAAAGGGAAAGGAGAAAGGAGAAAGGGGAAAGGGGAAAGGGAAAGGAGAAGGAGAAGGGGAAAGGGGGAAGGGAATGAGAAAGGAAAGGAGAAAGGAGAAAGGGGAAATGGGGAAATGGGGAAATGAGGAAATGGGGAAATGGGGAAATGGGGAAATGAGATGATTTCCGCATTTAAATGGGCATTTAAAGTGGATATGTCGGATATGTTGGTTCCCTCCAGCGGGTGGCTGCGACGCAGGAGCCAGGGACCGATTTTTTTGACAGAACACATGGAAGGCACCGCCAGGGGAAGTGCAGATGGCCAGGATTATTCAAATGAAACGTGGTACTTGGGAGTGCAGCTGGTGTTATTCTAATGGGTCAAGTAGGGTTACAGCTAGCAGTTGGCATATAGTAGTGATCACTTCTCAATTGGAACTCCACCTTTCAAGGATACACCTCCAATTGAGATGGCGGCTCTAAGAAACCATTTCTGGCAAGCCATTCAAATTGGTTTAAGATTGGGTTAAGCCTATGTCTCAATATGCAAGTCGCGCAAGTCATGCAACTGGAGCAGCCCCGCAACACCCGTTTCTTGTCCAGTGACTTTGTAAGGGGTTCGCGTGCGGAAATTAGCCAAGGGGAAAATATCGAACATTCAAAAACGAGAATATGCGGGGTCCCCAAAAATTTTCCCCACTGTGTTCAGAAACTTCCGGTTTGTATATCCAGTTCTGAAACATCAAACATCCAGTTCCTCACGGTGATCATGGCTAGGTGGGGACGTGGAGACATACATGCGAAGACAACGAGAAACTTCGTTGCTTGGAACCGCCAACGGTTGCCAGTGGTGCGGTTGAAAAGGGGGAAAGATATAGGGCCTAGCTTAGAATATTTAGCATAGTTTTTTTATTGAAATTAGCTAAGTTGGTTCATAGCTCCCATGACCGTTGGATTTACGATATAGTCGATATATATATATATATATATACATATCGACCTTAGTAATGGGGGTAACACCAACATGGCCCATCGTTCGGGCGCGCTGGACATTTAAATAGGCGCTCGCTTGGAAGGCGCCGCCATGATTTAGTGACAATGGATGACAATGGTAGTAGTAATAGTAACATCTATGGATATCCGGATAATTATATTTATATATATACTAGTAATTACTAGTATATGATTATATTATTTACCAAAATCCTGCCACAGTACAATTTCCCTCCAACCCGGACGTTGCTCCACACCTCAAGAGAATCATCATCATCATCATCATCATCATCCTCATCATCATCATCATCATCATCATCTTCATCTTTCTGGTGCTTGATAGGGACTGGCGGAATGATCCAAAGGATCCAATCCATATCCTCAACTTATCTTCATGACGGGATCAAACTTTGCCACCCCCCTCTGACTTATATGTTGATGATAATAAGAACATGAACTTACCTTGCTGAGGGATCAAAATCCACCACCCCCTCTGACTAATACGTTGGCAGGGATCATAACATCAACTTATCTTCCTCAGGGATCAAAAATTGGCACCGCCTCTGACTTATATGTTGATGATAGTAAGAACATGAACTTATGTTGTTGAGGGATCAAAATCCGCCACCCCGTCTGACTACTACGTTGACAGGGATCATAACATCAACTTATCTTCATAATGGGATCCAAATTTGCCGCCCCCTCTGACTTATATGTTGAGGATAATAAGAACATGAACTTATGTTGTTGAGGGATCAAAATCCGCCACCCCCTCTGACTACTACATTGACAGGGATCATAACATCAACCTTTCTTCACAATGGGATCCAAATTTGCCACCCCCTCTGACTTATATGTTGATGATAATAAGAACATGAACTTACCTTGCTGAGGGATCAAAATCCACCACCCCCTCTGACTAATACGTTGGCAGGGATCATAACATCAACTTATCTTCCTAAGGGATCAAACATTGGCACCCCTCTGACTTATATGTGATGTAATATATGATATATGTGCTATGTACTATTATATACTTCGGCCATTTCTGATTCCGACGCGGAGCAACGTAGGGGTTGCAGCGTACAATTTTAAGAAAGGTATCTGGATAGATATACTAATTCACCAACCTGAAGTAAGCCTACTTGAGGACAGTTATGGCCATATAAACCTGCATTCCACGTCGCCGTCGCGACGTGAGGTTGCTATCATCTATCCCGGGGTATACCTGATTGTCACAGATCGTAGCCATGTTTGTTATGGCAGTTATGGCCCAGAAGAGTGACAAGGGAATACAGTTTCAAAGATTGGCCGAGGGTCCTTTCACCACAAAGCCCGTTATGATTGGCACATATCCCGCCACAGGATCCTGGATGAGGAATCAAAACTTAGAGATTGGAAGTGAGTGAAACCATCTGGATATGGTGACCTTCTAGCCTTCTAGCCGACCTTACCAGAAATGAATAGACATGATGGATAAAGATTATGTATGCCACCAATGTCTTTGCCAGAACTCAACCAGATGGTGTGAATATCCCCATGTTTGCGCAGTCCAATCCCCAAGTTTCAGCATTGTTTCACCAGGGTTTTCTCAGATACGTCCCATTTTAATCCATGTTGTGGGGGAATGGTGGTTGAATACGTGTTGTCGAGATTCTGGTTGAAATTGCATGTTTTTTCATCTTTGTTCATTGCGGTCAACTCTTCAGGGCCATGGCACGGATCGGTGTAGGTGCATGTAACAGATTTTAAGCAAGTACGTGTATATATATATTATATATATATCATGTATATATCATATTAATGTATGTATACATACATATATATATACATTCTATATATGTTAATGACATTATCACATTATGTGTATGTAATATATATATATATATATGTATGATACACATGGTGTACTAACTGTAACATGTACTAACTTTATCAGGTAGACAAGTCGATTTCTGGAAGTCCCTTAGATGTCCCTTCGTCGGCGACTTCGTAGGTTGGATCAGCAATTTAAGCCGCGATACTCGTTGGCCATACAGTGGATTGAATCCACAGCTGAGGCCGCCGGTGGAAAGCTGGGGATTTTATGGTGAGTTAAAGCTCAAAAAAGGGGGAACCTCTAGATAGGTAAGGTGATGAATCTATATTTAATGGTAAATCTCTGGAGAAATGATGGAACATGGTGGAATTATTGGGAAGACCATGACATATCTTGACATTGTTTGACATATTTTGATAGATTTAATCCGATATCCGGACCTCACGTCGCGACGCTACTGGAATGATGGTGAATGGGGTATCCCGAAATGGTTGGACATTTCAGGTTAGTGAATGATTCTAATTATCATCATTTATCCAGTGAACCATGCCATAACCATGGGGCTATGTAAATGGCAATATCTCCATGAAATATCCCCAATGGTAAAATTCATATTTTCAATACATCCCACTATACCACCATGTTAGTTGATTAAGTTAATTGGGGATATATTGTCAAAATGTTACTTAGTTCATATTTTTAATAACATTTTGGGTTATACCATCTCAAGATTTACTGTTAGAAAAAAAAAAGTTGCAGGCTATGCAGCAAGGTAAGCCGAGATTTTCGTTGGGCTGGGGTGGCTCCTTGTGAGCGGAAGTGTTTTTTGGGTCGTTGTGATCAACCCTCCAGAAAATTATCATAGACCCTGCCAGATAGGGATTGGAAGATTAGGTCCATTAAAAAAATGTTATTTTCAGGGTCTATGCATTATGTTAATTTTTCCAGAGGGTAAGTTTTGATCCACCACTGATTCACACTTTTGATGATATTGTATGAATCGTATGAATCTTGAGTAATTATGCAACAATTGAGTTCTCAAGTATAAAAATAATGTTCGATAACAACAGTGACCATCAAACATTCTGGTTGATATGCTGATATGTTCAATGTCAAACCATCACTTCTGAAGAATGATGATTTGGACCAATCCCGAGTTCAAGGACTTGGGACCCATTTTTTCGATGAATTGTTGCCATGATTCGGACTTAAATACAGGATGAATCAGGTGCATTTCACGGTTTCAAGGATGATAATGATGATTTATAAGGATGATTTCAGGCCAAAACGCTGCAGGCAGGAAATGGTTTTTTTCTCATCACATGCGGCCGCATTGCAGAAATTGTCTTTGAATACAAGCCTAGAGAACCATCAACAAACATGTCAATTGGATTGTACATGATTGTACTATGTTTTGGTGCAAATATGTTGCACAACCCGAAGGGCCGCAGGGTGAAAGCTGTGAAAATCCAGGCCCTCGCCTATCTTCATGGCTTGCCACAGCCGATCATTCACCGCGACCTCAAGCCGTAGCTTGGTCATGGCCAACCGGGAGCGCTTGCAGATGCAATGCGATACTCATGGGACAAGTCATTCCGCTAACAAAAATGATGGCATAATGGGTATATAATGGTATATAATAGGAATATATAGGAATGCAATGGGATATTAGGGAATATTTAATGGGATAGTCATGAAATATTAGTTCATATACCCTCTGGTGTCATCAGACGTGGCTTGCTGGGAAATCCCCCGAGCTCGATGGATGTAATATAGTCCTGAAAATCATGGAACCAAATGGGCAATTTTCCATTGCCATGTTTGATTACCAGAGGGTAACTGGGAGATATTTGTTCACTATATGAGCGACGGCTCTTATTTGCGTATATGGAAAGTAGTATTCGGATGTACCCCGGTTTGTCAAAAACATTATATTTAGCTTGTAAAACGAGGTAGGAACACCCCGAGAACGAGGTAGGCAAAAACGTTACGGGACTGGAGAACGAGGTAGGAACACCCCGTCAATTGCG
>Ga0126342_10022028_pt1 | contig 10569 bp, 11 predicted proteins | sample Cyp1metagenome_FD_92528 | JGI IMG/M metagenome (GOLD analysis project Ga0126342, IMG submission 92528) | Coral microbial communities from Lord Howe Island, Old Settlement Bay, Australia - Cyphastrea 1 metagenome | ecosystem: Host-associated > Invertebrates > Cnidaria > Coral ...
AATAGAAGCAGGGCTCTCCGATAATTCCGGCAATTGCTTCTAAAATTGCGTCCCGGAATATAATCCGACCCTCCCCTTGCTGGGAAGTCGACGACGACGACGACCACCACAACCACAACAACCACAACCACCATCACAAGCACAAGCACAACCACAACCAGCACCGCAACCGCCACAACCGCAACAATTATTAAAAGATAGATAGATCGATAGACAGAGGAATAACTGCGATAGAAATAGAACAACAACAGCAACAACAACAACAGCAACAACAACAACAACAACAACAACAACAAGAACAAGAACAAGAACAAGAACAACAACAACGACGACAACAACAACAACAAGAAGAACAACAAGAACAAAGTAACAAGACCCATATACTGAACAATTATTGAAAAGAGCCCTCCTCCCGCGCCCCCCACCCGTTTATTTTAAATTCCGACCCTCCCCTTGCTAGGAAGTCGACGACGACGACGACGACGACAACCACAACCACAACCACAACCACAACCACAACCACAACCACAACCACAACAATCACAACCACCACCACCACAAGAACAACAAGAACAACAAGAACAACAAGAACAAGAACAACAACAACAACAACAGCAACAACAACAACAACAACAAGAACAACAAGGACAACAACAACAACAAGAAGAAAAAGAACAAGAACAAGAACAAGAACAACAACAACGACGACGACGACGACGACGACCACAACAACAACAACAACAACAACAAGAAGAACAAGAACAAGAACAAGAACAAGAACAACAACAACAACAACAAGAACAACAAGAAGAACACGAAGGACAACAAGAACAACAAGAACAACAAAAACAACAAGAACAACAAGAACAACAAGAACAACAAGAACAACAGTAACAAAGAACAAAGAACAACAACAACAGCAACAACAACAACAAGAACAAGAACAAGAACAAGAACAACAACAACAACAACAAGAACAACAAGAACAACAAGAACATCAAGAACAACAAGAAGAACACGAAGGACAACAAGAACAACAAGAACAACAAAAACAACAAGAACAACAAGAACAACAAGAACAACAAGAACAACAACAACAACAACAACAGCAACAACAACAACAACAACACCAAGTCCAAAATCATGCAAAAGAGGGAAAACTAATGAGTAGGACGGAAAAATCGATGAACAACGCTAGAAAAGCAACGACAAATATAGAAAAACATAGAAAAAAACAATGCAAAGGCGAAGCAAACAAGAAAAAACATCGAAAAACTGAGGGAAACGCTAGAAAAAAATTGAAAACTATGGAAAACTGATGGAACGCGCTAGAAAACCATAGAGAACTATGGAAAATGAAGGAAAAACGCTGGAAAAACAATGAAAAAGCAAGGAACCCAACCCCGAACCAAAAAAAAATGCAAAAAAAAATGCCAACTTAATTCCGCACCCGTTTTTTTTTTTGGCCCGGTCAAGTTTAGATGATGATATATAATGATATATATATATATATACATATTCTACAGACATAGACGTTAAACAGTTCCAAGATGCTCCTAGAAATCTTGTTTTTGGCCTATGTTGGGGTCATTTGTTGGTCTTGGGGCAATGTTTAGTGCATTTGGAGCCTAAATTTGGCCTAAAGCTTAGCCGTTTTTAAGACCTTTCAAAAACGTGGACAAAGACATACGGTTCCAGAGCAAAAATGCCGCCCCCCCACAGCTACAGCTTAATTAATGGCTATTGCAATTGCTTCCGAGCGTGCACAAAAAACCGCCTCGGCATCTTCGGTGCGGACGGATTTGGTAACTATATTTTTGCCTCGGTTGTTTTTGACTGTTTAAGTTATTTTGGCCCCTTTGTCAGGTATTCGCGACTTTAAGGTGCGTGCTTCAACGAAACTGACTTGTGAAGTGGCTGAGCCTTTGAGAAACCATGAGTGCTGAGTGAATTGAGGGTCTGACACGGTCTGACAGGGTCTGGCAGCGTTGCCTCGACATGCCTTGGAAAGTCTTAAAGCGGTCACACTAGAAACTCTGGAATTTTGTGATGAATTTTTGATGGTTTATTGATGCGCCTTGATGTGATAGGATCGAAGCTAAGGAAAATTGGCGAGGTGATCTTGGTGTGATTGATTTTCTTTTGTCCTGTGGTGCACGTATCAATGGGCATCGGGAAGAACGTCCCTTGGTCTGTGCTGCGCAAAGTGAAAATATTCCGATGCTTCGGGGGTTGCTCGCTGCTTGGACGCATACATTGCTCAACATGGCTCAACATGGCTCAACAGCTGCGCTACGCAGACAGCGAGGTCAAACTTGAGACTCAGGGAATGCAGGGAAGTGCACATTGTCACTGGATTGTTTGTCAACATAGTGGCCACTGTGCTTTGCAGGTGTTGTATTACTTTTACGCTCGTTATCATAAATCTAACTTTTCAGACAGTTCTTTTTCCCTCTTGGCAGTCCCTTGCAGCCCCTTGCAAGGAAGCCAAAGCAGATGCCATGAGAACAATAGGAGAACGCTACCGATTCGTTGAAGTTTTTACAGGGGGGAGACTTGCAAAACAAGTGGTTGACTCACTTTGATTTTGTCAGAGGATTACATATGAAGCACATATGACCTCATAGGACGCAGGCCTCAAAGAGAAAGCGTTCGAAGGCGTTCTAAGCCGATTCTAAGCATCTCAAGAGAATCTCTTTCAGCCAGGAGATTCAGGAGAAACTGCTTTACACTTGGCTGTGCGGTACGGGCGCTTCGAATCTGTTCGTGCCCTTTTAGACCATGGCGTGCCCGCAGCAGCTCGGATGTGGTGGAGCGGGTAGGACGTTCAGGCGAGAAAGGACGGGGAAATCTACTGCATCTTCATTCTACTTCCATCCTCTTGTTATGCTTGTAATATGCTTGTTATGTTGCAGATGCTTTGCAATTTGTGCAAACAGATGGAAAGAGGTGACCAGGTCGCGACCAGAGCCAGGCTCCCCACTGCCCAGCGTCTTGGACAAATTGCATCGCAGATTGCGTCACGCTTGTGTCGCTGCGTCCTCGTTGGCCTTGTGGCTTTCGTGACTTTGCCATACCGTCCATACCTTGCCTTCTCGAACTTCTTTTTGAACTTCTTATGAACTTCTTGTTTCTGCCCCTGAGTTGACCAGAAACATCAGAAACTCAGGGGCAGAAACAAGAAGTATATAAATATAAATCTCTCTATAATTCTATATGCACACTCCAATCTACTCTTAGTATCTCTTAGTGTCCACCTGGTCTCCCTTGCCTACCTTATGCTAGTGGAAACCTTTTGCTCTCGACATTCTTCCATTGGTATTCAAACTTTGATGTGGCTGCGGCATCCTCAACTATCACTATGCAGCTTTAAGATGCTTTAGGCATCTTTGTCTTAGATGTGTGCCTCAATCTGGTTTGCTGGTCCATGTTGATGGGCTGGCCTCCGGTCAAGAATGAGTAATGTAGATTTGTGTTCGACTGGGGGTAATGCATTTGTCTCGGCAGTCTCTGTGCAGCTTTCCTTTGTCGATAATTTTTCTTGCATACATTGTCCTGTCGGTACTGATCGCCGGTGTGTGGCCTGTCAAGCAATTCCTCAGGCAAGGGGAAGACACAACAAACTGCCACAGCACCATGCTGGCGGACACAGATGCGACCGTGGGGCACAGGTCCATACCACGAGTGCAAAACATCCAGGAGACGAGCAGAAAGGATGACACACACACACACACAGAAATGGGAAAGCATGGAAAAAGGGGGCGAGAAGCGCGCTGGCAATGGAGAGAGAGAGAGAGAGACATCTGTTGGCCAAGGATGTTGCCGATCTTGATGGGCGTACTCCTTTGTCACTTGCAGAGAAAGGTTTGTTGAATCACTTGAACGGTTGCGGCATGCAGCCCTGTGCTCGCTTCCTGGCAGAATTCAGTGACTTCTTCAATGGGAGAGAGCGGACCTGAGACACCGGGTTGTGATTGTCGACCTAGTCTAGCGGCCAGGGACCCTGTACTCCACTGCTGACTAAGGTTGTGAAGCTAGAATCCAAGTTCGTGGCGAGCTGAGATGGAGGTTGGGCCACTTGTATGCAGGAGAGGATGGCTACGACGCAAAAAGCCCAGCTGTTGCAACTGTTTGAAAGCAAAGCTACGCTGACAAGCTCTCCCTTCAAAGTTTTTCAACCTGACTCTTAGGTAAGTCCAGTGGGTCTAGCGGGTCCCGTGTGTCCACCGCCACACCGCCACCGGCGCCAACTCCTCCCGATGATGCTGAATCAGAGGACGCAAAACTTCCAAGCATTCTGCATAGCGCTATCCAGTGCCATCCAGTGCCATCCAGTGCCATCCAGTTTATGTTGTTTTTGAATGTTTTTGACCGACTTGAAGTAATTTTTAATACGTCGCCTGTCTCTCTCCACTGTCAGGACTCCAGTCACTTGTATTGAAGATAGAAAGTTTGAAGGTACTACTTGCGGATGTCAGTTGAATGTCTCAAAAGTAGTTTGGGTGCTTGCAAACCAAGTGGGACACGGACAAAGGTACAATTACAAATGTTGACGATGATCCCATGGATGATGCTAGCGACGTCTACGATCATGAAGAGGAAGAAGAAGGTCTGCTAGCTACTCTGCCGTGGCACTTGAAGATCTGCGAAACGCACATGTAATTCTTTAAACGGTGATCCTGCATTTGGATGCATTTGGCAGGAGAAGAGGAGGATCATGAATCCAGTGATGATTCCCTGGATTAGGTGGGGGGGTGCAAGACCCAGGAGAAGTCAGGGCAATTGTACAGGAGGGTGTTGCAAGGTGAATGCCTGATGCCCTCTGGCCCAATTAAGAATGACCACAAAAAGTCCGACATGTTGCTTGTTGCTTCGGAGTGCCCTGGAACATTTGAAGTGAGAACTGTTTTGCAACATGATGATTTGAACCCTGAATGGAAGCAAACATTGTTGCGCATTTCATTCATGGAAAGATCACGGCCGACTCAGTCTCAGCTATGCAGTTGCTGGTGGCCACACATGAAGCAGAGCACCAGTTTGATCAGCTCAAACCATCAGTTTTTTTCACTTCTTCACACCGGCGATGCATATACAACATAAACATACAGGTTACATACATACATATCTTACGCACATCAACACACGGATACTTGGAAGTACTTCAGCGGAGATCAACATACTCTGGACTTAGTCTTTTTAGGCGCAGCTTTGTTTGTGTGCTACTGGCGCCGCTTTGACTCTTCCTCGTCTTCTTCGTCTAGATCATCTCCAACTCAGATCCGGCAGAGCACGACATCGGCGACATCGGCGACATCGCCAAAGTTCGGGTAGTTCGCCATGGTGGTGCTTGAAGCCTTTGGTCTTGCCTCGAAGGAGCTGTTCGACTACAATCGTGAGAATTACAAATTTGACCAGGAACAGCGGCTTGAGAGGGATATGCAGAGAGTGGAGATGCAGATCAATAGGTTTGACCTTTTCAGAGAAGACATTGAAGACTTGGTGAAGCTAACAGTGGACAAGATGGATATGTACCACATCGTTGGTGCTTTATTCTTGAGTTTCACCGCATTGGTCTATTGTGAGGGAATCATTGAAGGCCCGCAGCCACCGTTCTTCATGGGTCTTTACTTGCTCACAGTGGCAGCCTCTTTTGTCTATTTGCTTCTAGCAGTTTGGCTCAGCATGTATGCTTCAATTGCTTCCCACAGCTTTGGAGTAAGGCTAAGGACAAGATATGTGAGACTGCCAATCCCTAACTTGTCCCAAATCCAAAGCCTGACAACAAAGCTGTCAGACTTCGAAAAGCAAGGCCTTTCAAAAGTGATGCGGCTTCCATTCGGACCCACAGGGGCGCAAACATGGCAATTAGAGGCACAGAGGAACGAGGCAAGTTCGGCAACTGGAAGCGCAGCAAGCACAGCAATTGCAGATGTTGGGGGAAAACCCAATGCCTTGCCCGAGACACGGTTGGGAGAACAAGGAGACCTTGGGTTTGGAAGAGAAGATCTTTTGATGAAAGCAGCTGCAAGTGTTCCAGGCAAACATGTGGAGCTCTTTAGAAAGTTGCAAGCAAAGTGGCAGTGCTATGATGCCTACGCTCGAGTTTCAATGGCACTAGGCGTGAACCAGATGATCCAATCTGTGAATTACTTTGTGGTAGGGGTGACAATGATCCAGACATGCTCCCCGAGTTGTGGCTATGCAGCAACTGTGATATTTCAGTCGTGTGCGTTTGGGCTGATGTTTCTGGACATTGCCGGGCTCAAGACTTCGCAGATCATGGCCTTGCAAATCGTTGGGTCGCTACCTATGGTGATCCTTGTGATCATGTTGACGATTGCAAACCAAGGCCGTCAATCCAGCGAACCAATTGATGTCCTTTGTACTGCATTCTATGCATCGCCAGCTTGTCCTTTCCTGGAAGCATTGTGGTTGGAGCTTTTCATGCAGACTGCCAGGCCGACCAAAGATGAGGCCTCTTTGCCGCGACGCTTCAGAACTGTTCTTTTCCTTGATGTCTTCGGTGATGCAGCCTATGATCCCACTGAGGCAGAGCATGCAACCGTTACAGCAGGAGTGGATGGAAAGCTTGACGAGCAAGCAGGCGATGTGAATAGGCGTGAGATCCAGCAGACACAGGCAGCCCTCTCCATTTTTGCCATGGAGGGCGCACAATCTGCTTTGAGATGCTGGGAGGCTGTTCCTCAAGACTTGCTTACAAGAATTCAGGTGTCCCAACTTCAAAGCTTGAGGCAAGAATTCAATGACTGGCGTCACCGTTACCATGGCTGCCTTTCCAAGATGAAGAGCAGACGAGGAGTGCCCTATGATCCTATTCAGCAAGATGCTCGTGCCTTGAGAACGTGGGAAGAACTCACACCTTTGGAACAGCAGCAGAACGAGTTCTACTCTGCGGTGATTGGGCCGTTGCAGCGAAGAGCAGATGGATCAACTCAGTACTATGACTTGATGCGAAACATCGCAGTTTGGACTTTAGCACCAGGCACAAAGGTACTCGATATGACTGAGGTGGTGAACCGTGTGCAGAATGTTGAGCATGAAGTGACTTCGTTGCTGAAGACTGAACGTGGCGATTTGGAAGCCATTGGCGTCAGTGAGCACGAGCCAGAATCCAGGCCCTTCATTTTCAAGTCTCGCAAGCGGGCTGGCCATCACCGTTTGCCATGGAAGTCTGTAAGAAGAATGACGGCAGTATTGCAGGTGTGTTGGATTTTTCTCGGCATTCAGTCTCTTTTGAGCAGCTTGGGCGTTGGGGGACAGTTGAGATTTGAGCGGCGCCTGACCAGTGTTGCTCGTAAAGAGTCCCTCATTTTGACTGATCTTCCCATCCTGTGGCCTCACAGCTTTTTCCGTCCAACGGCTCTCTCTTGTGGAATGGAATCCGGGAACTCCAAAATCATCATGGAAACTCCTTATGCACAGTACCAGCTGCGTTTTGATGCCAGTGCCGCAAAGCTCAGTCCTGTCTCGTCCAGTTCTTTTGCAGCAGGGGACAATCTCTTGGGATGCAGCCCCTTAGGTTGTACCAAAGCACAACTTGAAGATGGCGGGAGAGTGCTCTCAGTCAGACAAGGGACTCTGATGGCACATGGCGAAGAGGTAAACAAGAGATACCAAGATCCACACACTTTGCACTTGGAGATTCAAGGCCAGCCGTGGCTGAAAATGGCAGGCCTTCAACTTCCTTGTGCCACTGTCCAGCTGCTACTTGGCTTCCAGAGCAACAGGACTTGCTATGTGTTTGCAGGATGGGATGGGGAGCACCTGCCGCTTGTGGCCTTGGAAATTCCGGCAAACTCTGAGTTGGTCGCCGTGATCACTCCAAGAGTAGATGCTCCACTTGAAGGTCTCACCGACCTCACTGCTTTGCACATGGCACAGAATGCAAATGGTGTTCGGCTCTGGGCTTTACTTCCTGGCCAGGTCGAAGCTTGGGATTTGAGTTCCCTTGTAGCTCTTGGCACCTGGAAGTTGGATGGAGCTTCATGCCTGGAAGCAACAAGCCTCTGCGAAGCTTCGGCCCTTCAACTTGACGATCAACTTGACAGCCTTCTCCTGGCAGGCTTCGTTGAACAACGACCTCACTTATTTCGCGCGCAGCTTCCAAAATTTGAAGGTCTCGGTGTCCTGGGGATGTAACACTTTGTGTGACAGCAAGGCCTAAAATGGTCGATGAAGCTTTGACCTTGGCCTGGTGAAAAACATGATAGAAGAATGGGTCCGTGACATTTTTAAAGGTATTTCACAGAGGAACCTTGACATCAAACGCACACCTCCCGTCATGATGCATTGAGAAGCCCGCACTGATATGTTTTTTCTATCCCAGTCAGTTTCTGGTGAATCCTTGACGCAGTGTTTGGTTCGAGTTGCTGCCAGTGGAGAACAACTGTAGTGCTAGACCCCGAGACCCGCAACATGTCCTGCTGTCATATATCGTGCAGAAAAACAATCGCAAATCAAGTAAGTAGTTGTGCCAGTTTGTGCCCATCAAGCTTGCTGGTAGAAGGAGCCTTTCCATATACTGAGGCTGTGCCTAGCGCTGCTCCATCCTTGTTGATGGAAAGATGGGTCATTGGACGCAGCTTTTGATCTCATCCATTTTTGGTTGCGTCTTTACGACTGACATCAAAACATCAGATGGGTGTTCGGCAAAGAAGACATTGCGGCTTGGTCTGAGGTCGAAAGAAGAATAAACAGAATGATGAGATGCAACAGGCCCCGCCTGTCGCCGCAGAGGCGCCACAATCAGCGGCGAAATATTATAAAACGATATAAAACGAACGATCTTCATAGTCTGCAGACGGACTTCCAAGGCCTTCTGGGTGCTGAAGGTTCCTTTGGTTTATTTCCCTCAAGTAGGATATGTTTGCATTGAATCGTTAGATTTTGTTTGTAAGGGACCCATTGCTGCGCAGGAACCCAGGCAAGGTAAGGAGCGCGACAAGTATGATTCTTCCTCAGAACCGGAGATGGAACCAAAGCACCATGATCTTGACACTTGGCGGGATCAGGCGAACTTGCCATTTTGGCGATGGCTAAGGATTGATGCTTTTGGCGTGGCAATTCTTGATGTGCCGTTGCACTGAAGATCCTTGAGCTCATGCCCCAAGGATCCAGATATCCAACAGCTTGCGTACACGTTCAAAATCGATGCCGGCCTGACGCAGAAACTGAACGACATCATGATCGAGAAGAGGCATAGTGCGGAGCGTGTGACTTTCAGCCTCACAAGCCAGAGCACAGCCCACGTCAGAGCAGCATTTCAGCAGCCAATACATGTCAATATGCTGCCGCAGGATGAATACGTGGGAGCAAGATCTGGAGCGACTTTATGAAATTCTAAAGGACAGATGTCACGGATGTCTCAAATGTCACAGGTGTCTGATTGCAGGCCTTCGGGTCAGCATGGCTCTGTGGGTTTCATTCGTAGGACGCTCACACCCCAGCGGCAATGCTCAACTTGAAAGTGAAAGACATGCAGAAGGGCACCTTTGTTGGAAAGGTGCTATGCTGGAGCTGTTACAAGCTATTGCTCCAGTTGTCGTGAACTTTGCCGTACATGTCATGGAAATACTGGGAGGCCAAGTGTGGTCCGAGAGTCCGGGATCTTGCAAGAAGGCAGATCCTTGAAGATCGAGATTCTTTTTTCATCTTTTTTCTTGTCAATTTATGTGGAGATTATGGAGGCTTTGGACATTTTCGAAGGACCTCCCTTCCTTGACTGACCATTTGGTAAGCTCGAAGATTGCAGTGAAGCTATTCTTTTGGACACGATAAGTAGGAAATATCATTGTATATCCATATGAAACATGGATATTTTTTGGTGTTTCATGTCAGAGGAGCTAATAGTTGCGGCGGAGGTAACCCTTCATCAAGTACTGTTTGTCCGGCTGTTCACCAGACTGACGGGTCCTCATGCTTATCATTGTTGTCTTTGAACATGCATCCGAAATAGGCATGACTCTGAGACCGCATGTCTCTTGATGCATGCAGACACTTTCTTGTCATTCCCGAGAGCGGTTGAGCGAAGGGTTCTTCAAAAAAACGGGGTGAGATGTACATCTTCATTGTAATCATCTTCATTGTAGACATCTTCGCTGTAAACATTTGCACATCGTACATCCGTCTTCCAGTTGTTTTACATTTGTCTTACACTTGCCCTACATTTGTCTTACATCTGTCTTACATCTTCACATCTTATATACATTTGCACATCTTGCATCTGCACATCTTACATCTTCACATCATACTACATCCTCACAACTTACATCTGCACATCTGGCGCCTGCACATGACATCTTGCATCTTCACATCTTCACATCGTACATCCTGGCACCCTCACATCATCACATCTTCACATCGTAACATCTTCACATCTTGCATCCTCTCTTCTCTCTCTTTCCTTTTCTCTTTTTCCTTCTCTCTCTTTCCTTCTCTCTCTTTCCTTCTTTCTCTCTCTCTCTCTCTCCCTCCCTCCCCCACTCTCTTCCTCCTTTATTCATTTCTCTCCTCCTCTACCTCCTCCTCTTATCCCTCTTCTCTCTACCT
>Ga0126342_10022029_pt1 | contig 10569 bp, 8 predicted proteins | sample Cyp1metagenome_FD_92528 | JGI IMG/M metagenome (GOLD analysis project Ga0126342, IMG submission 92528) | Coral microbial communities from Lord Howe Island, Old Settlement Bay, Australia - Cyphastrea 1 metagenome | ecosystem: Host-associated > Invertebrates > Cnidaria > Coral ...
AAATCACTATCAAATCAAATCCCATTAAGTCACTATAAAATCCCATTAAATCACTATAAAATCCCATTGAATCACTATAAAATCCCATTAAATCACTATAAAATCCTATTAAATCACTATAAATCACCAACCAGTAGATCATTATGACAATCCACCAATCCACCAGGGGTGAACTCCCCGAATCTTCCGACCGTTAGATGAGCCGCCAGGTGACCACCAGGTACTGCATTGAAGATATGGTGATCAATGGTGATTTAATGATGGTTAATGATAAGGATGATATAACTTAATCACTAACTAAACTAACTAACATGAAACACTAACACTGCTTGATAATGGTTGATAGGTACCCCAACCATCATGTTTTATAGATGTATAATATCTGGTTGGTGCTTGACCTACCCCCCTGAAAAATGATGGAGTTCGTCAATGGGAAGGATGACATCTCATATATGAAATGGAAAATAAAATTCATGTTTGAAACCACCAACCAGGTAAATATCTGTGTGAACTAACCAAATCATACCAAATCAAAAAATCCGGCCAAAACGATGGCTGGTTGGTGGTTGAGCCACCAGAAAACATTGGCTGGTCATTGATCATCATCCCCGAAAGGAAAAAACATCTGCAATCCATGCGGCTGCGTCCGTAAGACTGATCAAAGAAATCGAGAATCCTTCAATCACAATCCAGGTATCAATTCACTAAATTAGTGATAAATCATGATCAATTCTGATAAGTCACTTTCAAGTTACTATCAAACTTGGAACTCCATCATTAATAAACTGGTGGTTTTATGGAAAATGACTATCAAATTTGGAACTCCCCCATTAATAAACTCGGGGTTTATGAACCTTGGAAAAACGAGGAAAAAAAAGGCTGCGAAGCCCGAAGTGATCACCCTTGGGTGGTGAGATCTTCACCCTGCACGGCAGCCACTTCCAGAACGTCCATGGTTTCCAAATAGCCATGCCATGCCATGGCCATGAGATAACCCCCCTGGATCGATGAACCAGGTTTGATGTATTCAGGGTCGATGTTAACGTTATACCCTCTGGTAAACATACAACAAACTATTGAAAATGATTGAACATGGCCATAGAAATAGTGGATTTACCCATTGAAAATGGTGATTCTCCATAGTTATGTTAGTTTACCAGAGGGTAAAATTGATGAAGAATTGTGACTTTTGATTCAATGATTCACACATGATCCGTAAGAGCATGGAAAAAACAACATCTTTGCCATTTGTTTGAATCCCGGTACAAGGTGATGTTCCCATGTACCAAATCGTCAAGTTGACGCACACTTCACCTGGTGAACTGTTGGGTTTATGGGTTTTAAAACTATACATATATATCTGGTTGGTGGTATACCTACCTCTCTGAAAAATATGAGTTCGTCAGTTGGGAATATGAAATTCCCAACTGAATGGAAAGTCATAAAAGCCATGTTCCAAACCACCAACCATATATATATATAGAGAGTACAATATAATACTATAGTATTCATAGGGCTTTTTTTTCCACTTACATCATCTTACATCACTGCCTCAACTTCTTTTTCGAAGCATGGCTCGTTCGTGTCCCAATCGTTCCGCTGCACCGTGTTGAGTTCATTGAACGGTAAGTGTATCTTGAATCTTGAAGCAACCCACCAAAAAATCAAAAAAGCCCATGGAAAATTGTCCATTTATAGATGGTTTACCGTATTTACCTAGTAAAAATACGTAAAAATGATGATTTTCCATGGCTATGTTAGTCATAACCAGAGGGTAGTCATATAGTATTTCCATGATGGTACAAGGTGGTGCCCCCCCAGTTATAAACGGGTTATAATCCCATTAACTATGGATATATGTCCCATAAACCATAGTGACATTGGACTTATTGGCACCAACAAAGAACGCTAACGAATCGATGATGTTTCCCATCATTTCTACGTGGTCGTGTCCAACTTCGCGGCATCTTAGAGTTGCCTTGTTTGTCCTAGGTCACGTCGTGGCGTGGGGACTGTGTGCGGTGGACACGGTGATGATGCCACCTCATGCTATCTGCAAATGGAGATCCTTCACCATTTGCAGATTTTGCCCAGTTCTGAACACATCTTTTCAGCTATGATTTGTTCATCCACAGTTTTGTTCCATCAACAGAACCACTGAAAGACCTCTTTCAACATTATGACCTTCAGATTCACATTTGGTTTTGAAGTTTCATTGCCTGGAAACTGCTTTTAAGAGCGTAGCATCAAGAGCGTGTTGCAAGTTGCTTGAACAAGTCAAGAGCGTAGCATCAAGAGGGTGTTACAAGTTGATTGAACAAGTTGAGAGCTTAGCAACAAGAAAGTGTTACAAGTTACCTGAACAAGTTAAAAAAAGTAGCATCAAGAGCGTGTTACATGTTACATGAACGGGTTAAGAGCGTAGCATTAAGAGAATAGAAACAAGTTATACCCTCTGGTAAACTAATATAACTATGGAAAATCACAATTTTTAATGGGAAAATCCACTATAAATCACCATTTTCAATAGCTATGTTAAATTACCAGAGGGTATCTAACATACGTCCTAGTTATTAGAGTGTAGAGTTGTGTTCACCAACTTAGCTACCGAAGGGGGGGGCACCACCGAACGTAGGGGATGGTCTTTCTCTGGACCCAAGATCCCCGAAAACAAGGCACAGGTCCTCCTCATCACTTTCGTCTTTGGCTGCTGCCAGTGCCCACGCCTCCCAAAAAACACACATGTTTACCTGAACATGTGGTATTGAACCACCAATTCGTGTGGTTATTTCAATATGAAAGGTGATGATAAACCAGTGGATGGAATGGGTTATTCTATTTCGTATTCTTTCAAAGAATCTCATATTGGACCCAAAAAGAAATATAAATCCAATATAACCTTCCCAGGGTTTCTACTGGAGTATTTAATCTTAGAGCACGGGGTTAAACCTAGAGTTAAACAAAGAAATACCCTCTGTTTGTTTAACATAGCGAAGTGGAAAAATTATTTTTTTTAATGTATATATATATATTTTTTTTCAAACCACCGACCAGAACCAGGGGTTGAATCAATCCAGAAAAGTGTGAATTATGTAGATCTGACCAATGGTTTTGAATATGGCCAAGAATTTCGTTGGAAGTCTATCAACAAATGGCTTAGTTGGAACCCCCCTGTGCGTAGATTTAGTTCTGGGACGTCCCATTGCCATGTTTGATTACCAAACGGCTTGCCATATCTGTCAGACCGAAAGAAAAGGTCAGATCCAACGAGACGCTGTGTTCAAGGTCTCAGGATGTCTCATTAGGTCTCAGGATGTCTCATGAGTCAACACCTGTATTCTGTTGGGTTCTGTCGGTCTGTGTGTAGTCATCCTGATGTAGAACATGAAACTTAAAAAAAACATCACAACAATTCAGGACGTTTCTACACATGCATGTACATTGTACACATAATGGACATACCTAGAATCCACACACCCCGTATTTCTGCGGCACAGCCGCAAAACATGGACACACAATAGAGGTCGCTTGGATTCCCAGCATGTGTAAATACCTACACATGTATGCGCACATATGCGTACTCTATGTCTATTACAGGATATGTCATATACATATCGATGTGTGTACATTTATATACGCAGGATCCGTGTGCAGGGTCCTTTGGTGCTCATGAAACTCTATACAAATATCAAATAACTGTTCTTTTGGGACTGTTGCGCGGGATGGTGGTGGAAGATTCCGCTGAACAAACAATATGGTTTAAACTGTAGGGAGAAATGATTAAAAATGTCCTGTTTCCAGAAAGTGATATGGCAGTGTGTCAAAACCTTGTACCCCTGGTGAACATCAAAATAGCTGGTAAATGGATGTTCATCCCCCTAAAAATGGTATTAATAGGTATTGATCCATACCCATATCAACAGAGGTGTTTTTCCATGGTGAATCCTAGTAGTACCCGTCAAACAATCTCATTTCCAGCTGGTGAATGGACTAAAATTTTACCACTGATAGTCAAATATTAAAGTACTAAAGTATCTAACAAAGGTTGAAGCACCAGTTGTAATTTGATTTATAAACCATAGTACCTAGTTCGATATATATATATACACACCAAAAACCATGGTTAATTCAACAAGTAGCACCTTGTAAGCGGTTTGTTAACTGGGGTTAGTCCAAAAAACACTTATGAATGGGATAGCCCATTGATATCATGGGGACTTACGTTCACCATGGTTCTGCAATATTATTCAGCTCTTCAGTTCTTCACACCACATACAGGCGCACGAACTGGGGCACCACATTCGACAATAGAAAGGTATAGAATGATACGCAATTAGTGACCCAGTTTAGTCCATTTTAGTCTGATCCAATCAACAAAGGCATTCTTCATTGCCAGTAAAATTAGTTATTTTTATGGTTATAAATGGGATTATACATTCCATATTTGGGCTTATAGCTGACTTATAACTGGTATTTTGGGCCATAGCTGTACCAATGTGTATGTATATTGCCATTTCAGGAACCTAAACTAAAGGCTACCTATCAAATATACCCTCTGGTAATGACTAACAGTTCGCGAACTTGAAAATGGTCCATAGAAATAGTTGATTTGCCGAACTTAACAATGGGGATTTTCCAGTTCGCAAACTGTAAACGTTTACCAGAGGGTAATCCCATTATTAACCATTATTGACAATGATTAACCACAATTATTAACCATAAATTAGACCATTGTAGTATAGGTTAACAACCATTAGGCCATGGTATTTTTCCACGGGCTTTCCCGGGGCCCGCGTCACGTGTCCGCCAAGTCACTCGGAGGTTTGATCCACTCGTGGGGCCCATGTTCGCACGCACCTAAGGCGCGGCGTGCAGTGAAATGCTGCCGATGGGAGGCTTAACCATAACAAAAAGGAAAAACAATGGGAATCTAGGAAAATTAGTGATTTGATTTTATATGGATATGTATATATATATATATTATTGAATGGAATATAATTTGGAACAAACTCAAGTTTGCATTGTGATGGTGGGTTCACCACCATACAATCTTCCCCAGGAAAGGGGGAAAGAACGAGGCTTATGGTATTGGGTTTACCACATTTAGATACACATCAGATGAATCTACTCCCGAAAGACAATGAAAAGACATCTGTACTTGGGGGTCAGATTCCATTAATAAGTGGTTATATAACCATACTTATACTTATACTGGTTATATATTTAAATCCCAACATAAAACAAGTTGTACCCATAATTATACCATGCCATAGGGTTTATTGCCATAGTTGTATCATGTTATCATTGGCCATCTCAGGAACCTTAATTGGAGGTACCTACCATATATAAGGCCTATGTAAGGGAATATCCCCACAAAATATGGCCTTATATGGTACAGCACCTCCATTTTAGGATCCTGATATTCCCATTGATATCTCATTGAATCACTATAAAATCTCATTAAATCACTATAAATCCCATTAAACCGCTATAATTCCCATTGATATCCGGAACCCCAGTCAGTCCTCTAAGCTACCCCACTCCACCTCTGAACCCACGCACCGTTCAGACCCCCGGACGGGCTGAAACTTGGCCATGCTGAAGGTCTCTTCGTCCTCGAGAAGTTTGAAAAAACGTCAGGGAGGGATATACAAGGTGGTGCCCCATAGTTCGCTAAGTTGGTTTATAACTCCAATAACTATGGTTTATAGGTGATATATCCATAGTTAATGGGGTTTATAAACCAATTTATAACTAGGGGGCACCACCTTGTATGTATTTTTTACATAGATATGAATGTTCGTTGATATATACACATAATATTAGATAGTATATATGTACATATGATACCCTCTGGTAAACTAACATAGCTATAGAAAATGACCATTTTTGCAAACCATCTATAAATGGGCCATTTTCCATAGCTTTTTGTATGTTTAGCAGAGGGTAATTCATGAGAATTGTGTATATTTAATGCACTTTATGATCCATACCGAATAGTTATATATATATATGGGTAAATTAAAATAATTCACTAACCTGAATGTGCGGCCATGAATGGGGATGATTTCCCATATAAAAAAAAAGGTTCCAGTGAGGGAGAACAGTGAGGTCGTTACAATTTACCCAAATATTATGGAATATTTGCTTAGTAAGTGGGTTATATCCCCAGTGATTTACATGGGATAAGGAGCGGGTTAATCCACTCAAAAAACTGGGGTGAACTATCCCACTTACTAAATGGGGTAAGCCACCAAGTATATATACATCTTATCTAGATGGGGTTATACATCAAGTTATATCTAGATGATTTTCCCAGCTAGAAACCTCCATTTATGGTTGGAATTGTCCATGGCTACGTTAAATAACCAGATGGTATTATTATTTTAGGTGGTATAAATAAACAAAGTATATATATGATAACTACATTTAAATATACGGACTTTTAAATATACGGACAGGTATTTTAGACTAACTCCGGAAGGTTTTCCTTGGCCCGCCCGGCCATTTAAACATACGGAATCCCATTCATAGAACCAATAGTTACCATAGGATTCGCCATGGGATTCGCCATCCAATTTATACCGGTGAATCCAAGGGGATATACCTCTCGACAAGATATATACCCTTTTATATATATAATATGTTGGTTAAATAATGTTAAATAACTACATGGCTATATATGGTGTGTATATATATATATATATTGCTATAAGCATTGCTAAATTTTAGCTAAAATTATATAGTTGTATAGCCTTTGGTTATTTGACGCAGCCATTGAACATCAATATTTTTTAATAGGTAAATACTCATAAATCATCTATTTCTATGGGCCATTTCCAATAGCTATGTTAAATAACCAGAGGGTATATATTATAAGGCTTTGTGGATCTGCAACAATTTGGCGGATCGGGGTATTGGCAAAATTTGATCCCTATTCTTCTTGAAAACCCCCCAGCAACCCAGGGTGGATGCAGAGGAGAAAATGTCGAAGCGTCTACGGGGTCTTTGATGGCGGCTTGGATTCCAAGATAGCTACAGGCTGATGGCCCGAAATACCAGTTAGAAGCCAGCTATAACCCCGATGGAATGTATAATCCCATATGTAAACTTAAAAATAACTAATAAATGGCCATAGCTGTAGGAACTATGGCAAATATATCGGTAGTATCTTCCAGTCAATGGGTTTTGTAAACCAGCAAACATCACTGGGCCCACGGCTGAAGTGGTGATTGACACTTGGTAACCAGAGTTACTGTACTTTATCCAGGTAAATGGGAATAAACCCGTTTGAAATGAGATAGACCTGGCAAAAAAAAACACCCTGCAAAGAAATAAATTCTTAGCTGGTTGGTCGATTTTCCGCAAAAGATAAAAAAATGACTAGAATTAAATGGACTAACCTACTCATCTAGTTGACTGACCAAAAAAAAATGTCATACCAACCATAAAGAAGGTCGTTGGTTATAGCAATATATACCATGACTATATACCGTTATATATATATATATCATATTTTGGTGAAATAATGTTAAATATATACATGGCTATATATCTATGTATACATATATGATATGGTATATATTGCTATTTTATAGAGGATGGTTTCCTACACGTCGCCAGTGCCGCTGGTTTCCATTCACAAATTTGTCACCAAAATCTCAATATGAGGTCCTCGGCTTCCGGGAAGACCATAGCTAAGTTGGTGAAAATAACGTCAGACCCACGTTTACCATAGATAACTTAATGGTGGTTTAATTGTATTCAATTGGATTTGATGGGATTTAGATAGCAAAAGTTGGTTTAGTTCACTAGGTTAACTATGGTTTATGGTGTGTGTGTGTGTATGTTTTATATATACAGGTATATATAATTATATATAATATATTAATTAGTATCATGCGCTTTATAAAGTTATAAAGCAACATTCACATCGGGGCCTCACCTATGGTCGCATGCCCAACGTTACTTTTTTTCGATTTTTAGCTATGGCCGTCATGGATTAAAAAAATGAATCCCTTGCCCCAGAAACAATGGTGGATGTACTTGGTGGCTCATCCCACGAATCGTTTTTGTCTGTTATAACCCCAGTGATTTACATGGGATAAGTAGGGTTAATCCACTTATAACTGGGGTGAACTAACCCACTTACGATTCGTGGGATGAGCCACCAAGTAGGGATGAAATCACATATGACGCTGACCACTGGGGCCATGGGGGTCTAACTACCCTGAATCCGGATGCTACTCTTCACCCCACGGATGGTCCAAGTACGAAACATGACAACCTTTTTTTGCCTCTGCATTGAACGAACACCCGCAAACGAAATCCATAGGTTTGAACGGGACCTGTGTGGGATGAAATCACGAATGACTGGGACCACAGAGTTTCGGGTGTGTTTTCCCGGGCGGATGGGATTGCAGAATGCTTACCCTCTGGTAAACTAACATAGCTATGGAAAATCCTGAGTAGGTAAATCAACTATAAATGGGCCATTTTCAATAGCTATGTTAAATTACCGGAGGGTATCGCAAACCATTCTCCGCTGCTTTGGGGCTTGGCGCGAGTGATTCTATCAACCACCAGGTGGGTTTAGTTGGAGCTTCATCTGGTGAAAAATATACGCTTATGGTCTATACCACATCAATCGTTGGATCAAAGAACTCACGTATGCTCCAGGTTCTTTTCGCATGATGGACCTACTTTTATTTGACCATAAAACGATGATTATAGAATATTATACAACCAAATGGGGCCTACTAGATTCCCTATAGATGAATCTATGTAATATGTTTTTAATGGTCTATGGATCTTCCAATACTAGATTAACTAGAATCATCTATAGGCAATATTATAATCATCTACGATTCTACGATGGACCTGCCTTCAGTTTCTACAAGCCATCCCTCATTGTACCAGACGCCTCTGAAGATGGCTCTGGTAAACGGCCGCCTGAGCTGCGGAGAGAGCACAGAACACTTGGGCCCCTTGGGCGCTCTACCATGTTGAATAAGTGGTAAAAGATGCGAAAAATTTATGTCAGTTTTATAGTTTCCAAATGAATATTGTTATTGTAGGTTTATATAGCCAAATAACTAAGAATAGTATATATATACTGTATTGATCAGTAGCAGTTGTTGATAATATCACAGTTATTATTGTGATAATTCTAAACATCAATATTAATATTACACATGTTCATAGTAAATCATGATTACCCTCTGGTAAACCAACATAACTATGGAAAATCACCATGTTTTAATGGGTAAATCAACGAACTAAATGGCCATGTTCAATAACTTAAACTGTTTGTTTACCAGAGGGTATAACTTTTGAGATCTTCTTTCATTCCAACAATCATTGACAACTTACATCACTGGTCATTTCAGGTTCCTAAATTGGAGGTACCTACCGTATATATGTAAGGCCTATGTCAGGGAATATCCCAGAAAATATGGCCTTATATTCTACAGTACCTCCATTTTAGGATCCTGAAATTCCCATTGATTACACAATCTCTAAACAACTCACCCAACTGGTTGTCAGCCCCTACGTTCACAGGGGGTCATCTTCAGTAACAGATCCCAAGATCCCACAAAACTGCCCTGGCCCTGGGGCCGAGGAACTATAAAAACAAGTTGGTGTATGATACGTACTTGGTGGCTCATCCCACGAATCGTTTTTGTGGGTTATAACCCCAGTGATTTACATGGGATAAGTAGGGTTAATCCACTTATAACTGGGGTTATAACCCACTTACGATTCGTGGGATGAGCCACCAAGTATAAATATGATCTAGATGGGGTTATACATCAACTTATAACTAGAGGGCCCCTCCTGTATAGTAATCAAATATCAGCCATGGTTTGGAAAACCTCCCCATTTAGTTCGATTATTTACATACTCTATTACATAGAGATGCCCATGTAGTTCAGGGGTTTCCAAGCAATGTTTGATTACCGGGGGGTTACTTTAATCAATTTTCAGGTTACTAAATTGGAGGTACCTACCATATATAAGGCCTATGTAAGGGAATATCCCCACAAAATATGGCCTTATATGGTACAGTACCTCCATTTTAGGATCCTGAAATTTCCATTGAATTACTTTAATGAACCAATGTATAACTGTAGAAGTTCAAAACATTAAAATTTCAACCTGGTATGGGGGTCCAAAGATTGGAAAGTTGGTTCAAAACTACACTAGTTGTTGGAGATATCCCACAAAAATGTAAATCGTACCGCTACAGTGAACAAAAGTCACGATTTTAAAACATATGTGTGAAATCTTGGATAATGCTGGTACCAAAACCGATGAAGTGTGTGTTTTAGAATATCATTGAGTACCAAATGTCATGTGTGTGTGCGCGGAACCCTGCTAGCCAAGGGAATGCATGTCCTGTTCTTACCTTTCCTTGTTCACTCTTTCACCTCTGGTTTCATGTCATCATCATCATCCATTTCGCGCAAAGAAACAAAGAGAGACAAGAGAAGCAGTCGGTGCCCACTCTGCTGGGCTTGGGCATCCTGATGAGGAAACCCAGCAGAGCATCCGAAACTGCAAAGAGAC
>Ga0126342_10022030_pt1 | contig 10569 bp, 10 predicted proteins | sample Cyp1metagenome_FD_92528 | JGI IMG/M metagenome (GOLD analysis project Ga0126342, IMG submission 92528) | Coral microbial communities from Lord Howe Island, Old Settlement Bay, Australia - Cyphastrea 1 metagenome | ecosystem: Host-associated > Invertebrates > Cnidaria > Coral ...
ACCGAGCTCTTCGAAAACGAGTTCGCAAGCTGGAGATCGAGAATGACGAGCTCCAGGTGACAGCCAGAATCAAGCAAGACGCTGCAGATGGCTTCAAGGAACAGTATGAGGAGAAGTTCACTGAAGCAAAGAGCTGGGAGGACTACTCAGAGAAGGTCTGCCAGGACTTGGCACGCTTCAAGAGAGACCTGGAAGACACCAGACATGACCGCGACAACTACGCGAGTCGACTGAATGAGACGCTCGACCAGAGACAGCAGTTCCTCTCCGAGCGCAACGAGTACCATGAAAGGTATGAGGAGCTGCGCGAGAAGCACGACAAGCTGATGGAAGACTTCCAGACCCAGAAGACTGTGGTGGCTTCATCTGCGAGGCACATCGCCTTTCTGCAGGACAAGGCGAAAGAGAAAGAGGAGCGTGAAAAGCGACAGCGCGATTCACAAGCGCTGTTCCAGCAGCCCATGACCGAGGAGGTGGACGACCTCAAGAAGAAGCTGGCGAAGGCTGAGAGTGATTGTGACAGGCTCAAAGAGCTGAAGGACCAATACGGTCGTGAAATCATGAGCCTTAGGCAACAGCTGGCAAACGCCAAAGCTCCGCCAAAGGTCTACATGACGCGTAGCGGTAGCTGCTACCACGAGTCCTCATGCAATCACATGAAGCATGGTACAGAAGACAGGCCCAGGGTAGAACTGAAGCGCTGTAAAGATTGCCTGGGTTAGTCACAGCTTCTCACCGGAAGACGACCGGAGTGAAATGTATGGGACATGTATAGGCTATGATCAAGTGTAGTATCATGTTCACCCATGCAACAGACAGAAATCCCCTGACGTCGCAGAGCGCTCTTGAGCTGCTCAAAACAAGTCAAAAGCCCTTGGCCCAACCTCCTCGAACCTAAAATCCTCTAACCCAATTTACTTGCTGCCTCTGTGTTTTGACCGTCTTACCGCCCTGTAGGTTGCCGACCTGCGGCAGGCCCGCGCGGCACATTCGCGAATAGACATTTTTCTTAGCGGCTTCATTGGCCCAAACACATTTTAACCCCCAAGCCTACCCTAAAATCTTTTAACCCCAAATGTATTCTTTAACTTCAAATTCACTTAACCCCAAAACCCTTTACAATCTTTAGCCCTAAACCTTTTTAACCCTAAAATCTTTTAACCCTAAAGCCTGTTAACCCTAAACTCTTTTAACCCAAACAATCTTTTAGCCCTAAACTCTTTGAACCCTAAAATCCTTTAACTCTAAAATCCCTAAACTTTAACCCCATCCAAAAAAAGTTAACCCTAAACGCCGTTAACCCTAAAATCCGTTTACCCCGAATAAATTGAACCTCTTACCCCAAAACCCTTAACCCTAATATCCTTTCACCCTCTGCTCTTCAACCCTGCAATCTTTTACCTCCAACATTTTAACCCTGAAATCTTCAGCTCAACATAAAAAAACCCAGACAGATTCAACCTGTTATTCTTCAGCGTTACAATCTTTACCCTTCGGTTGCTCTACAACCCTACAACCTTCAGCCTCAAACCTTTAACACTAAAAGCTTCAACTCCAAACATCTTTAACCCGACAGCCTCTTAACGTTAAACTCTTGAATCCTAAGATCTCCAGCCCTACAATCTTCAATCTTCAACCCTGATTTTTTCAATGTTAAAATCTTTACCTTCAATTCTACAAACCCACAATCTTCAACATTCAAAACTTGAACCTCAAAATTGTCAACTCCAAACATCTTGAACCCTAAAACCCTTAATGTAAATATCTTGGGCCCTTTATCCTTCAACCCTGCAATCTTCAACCTTCAAACCTTTTAACCCTCAAATCTTCAACTTTAGACATCTTTAACCCGGTGGTCTGGGGTCTGGGTCCTGAGGGTTTATATTCCTTGGAATCCTTCGGGCCCTTGGGGGTCCTTGGGGGGGGTCCTTGGGGTTGCTGGGGTGTCCTTGGCGTCCTTGGGGCCCTTGGGGTCCTTGGGGCCCTTCGGGTCCTTAAGCAGGGGGGGGTCTGGGGTGTCCCCTTGGGGTCCTTGGGCCTTAAGGGGGCTCCTTGGTGTTCTTGGGCTCCTTGGTGTTGTTGGGATCACTGGGGTTCTTAGGGTGGGTTTCAGGTCCGTGGTTTCCAGGCCCTTGGGGGTCGTTGGGGCCCTTTGTGGTGTCCAGGCTTGGGGGTCCTACGAATGAAATGTCAGGCTCAGGGCGCACGGTGCTTAATGTCAGGCTTAGGGCGCACGGTGCTTAAGTAAAAATTGTCACGGCCAGGGCATGCAAGGCCTTGATTGCGTAAGTAAATGTCAAGCTTAGGGTCTAATCCCCCCAAAATAAAGGAAAGAAGTTTTTGCGCATTATCATTTCGATTTCGTACTATAATGAATCGTGGGCTTTGGCTTGGGCGCCAACCTGTGTTGGCGGAGAAATAATCCCTAAATACAACCCTAAACGAAACCCTAAAGAAACCCTAAATGAAACCCTAAAGAAGCCCTAAAGAAACCCATTTGAACGTTTAGAACTCCTGATAAGAAATCCTGATAAGAGACCCTACATGAAACCGGGAAAAAACCCTAAATGAAATTCTAAAGAAACCCGAACCCTAAGAAACCCTAAATGAATCCCTAAATGAAGCCCTAAAGAAAGCCTAAATGAAACCCCAAATGAAGCCCTAAATAAAACCTGAAATAAAACCCTACATGAAACCTTAAATGAAACCTGAACTGAAACCCTACATGAAAGCCAAAAGAGAACCCTCAAGAGACCCACATGAAGGTTGAAATGCCAAAATATGACAAATACAATGCAAAATGGAAGGCAAACATGACCAAATGTAGCAAATACCATGCAAAATGCAAAGTGACCATGCCAAAATGTAGCAAATACCATGCAAAACGACAGGTTCTAGTTCCAAACTGTTGCAAATACAAGGCAAATGGTACCAGGAAAGAAAGCCAAAAAAAGTCCAAAACCTGAGGCAAAAAAAAAACAAGAATTATTCTACACCCCTTTTTGGGGGAAGTCTCGCACGAAAGCTTCGTTTTCACATCTTCAACTTTTAGATTTTGATGGAAATCTCGCAGGAAAGCTTTGTTTTCACATCTTCCACTTTCACTTGTTCAGGGAAGTCTCGCACGAAAGCTTCGTTTTCACATCTTCAACTTTCAGATTTTGAGGGAAGTCTCGCACGAAAGCGTCGTTTTCACATCTTCCACTTTCACTTGTTCAGGGAAGTCTCACACGAATGCTTGGTTGGTGCCGAGATCCGGTTTTGGAGCTGCAACATTCTATTGTGCTTTGCAACTCAGTCTCGGCAGATCTCACTGTAATGGCTGCGTCAAGTTTGCTTGGTGCGTGCGTAATACTATTGTATTTTGCAGCTGGACATCGTAAATCGTATTGGAGTGGCTGCATCAAGGTTGCGATAGTGATTTGTCAGCAGATTTTCTCAATTTTGGCGCTGGTGATGTCCTTTTAAAAGTCCTTTAAGCTTCAAAATCGTCTTTTTTTTTGCTTTGGCGCCGGGATCCGGTTTTGGAGCTGCAATTTCTCACGCCGTTGCGTAGTCGTTTTTTTTTACTCCTACAAATTTAAACTACAAAGTTTGTGGCCTTGTGCCTCTTACAGAGGCTTCCATTTTAGTCAGGCTAACCGTGACATGAAATCCAGGCCCAAGATTTTGTAGCTTAAACTTGTGAATCTCATGTTGTAAAGGAATCATTTTAATCATGTTAGCCCAACATAAAAAATCGCAGTGGCATTTTGTAAGAAAACATGATGAGCTTCATGACGTAGGGACAGAATATGGCAGTATTCAAGCTCGTCCGTTTTTCAAGGTTGTTGAAAATGAATTGGCATTTCGTAGCTAAGGCCATTTTGGGAAAATGGAGCTCAGCAACCTCATTCTATAGCCCCAAGCTTGTGAATAATTTTTGTAACCTACAGAGTTAGGGTCACAACGTCTCCCCTGAAATTCGATGGGGGATGTTCTTTTGTGTTTTGCAACTCAGTCTCTGCGGATCGCAAGGTAATGGCTGCGTCAAGGTTGCTTGGTGCCGCGGCTGCGTGCGTAATACTAATGTCTTCTGCAGCTGGAAATCGTAAATCGTAATGCTGTGTAAAATCTTCTCTCTGTGTAAGGTAGGGGCTTCTCTGTGTGGAGGCTCGCTGTGTGTCAAAGCTGTGCAAAGGCTTCTCCGTGCAAAAGCTTCTGTATGTGAAAGCTTGCTGTGTGTCAAAGCTTCTGTGTGTAAAAGCTTCTCTGTGTAAAAGCTTTCTGTGTGTGAAAGCTTCTGTGTGTAAAAGCTTCTCTGCGTAAAGGCTTGCAATGTGAAAAGGTTCTGTGTGTAAAAGCTTCTCTGTGTAAAGGTTTCTTTGTGTAAAAGCTTCAGTGTGTGAAAGCTTCTCTCTAAAAAAACTTGCTGTGTGTAAAATCTTCTCTGTGTAAGGTAGGGGCTTCTGTGTGTGGAGGCTCGCTGTGTGTAAAAGCTGTGTAAAGGCTTCTCTGTGTAAAAGCTTCTGTGTGTGAAAGCTTCTCTGTGTACAAACTTTTCGGTGTAGAGGCTTCTTTGTGTGAAAGCTTGCTGTGCGTAATAAAGCTTCTCGGTGCACAGGCTTCTCTATGTAAAAGCTTCTGTGTGTAAAAGCTTGCTGTGTGTAAAAGCTTACTCTGTGTAAAAGCTTGTTGTGAGTAATAGTTTCCCTGTCTCTGTGTACAAGCTTCCCTGTCTCTGTGTAAAAGCTTCTGTGTGTACAAGCTTCTCTGTGCAAAAGCTTGCTGTGTGTAAAGGTTCTCTGTGTCAAATCTTCTCTGTGAAAAGCGCAGGGGTCGCTTGCTTTGGCACCAAGATCCTTGTTTGGAGCAGGTTTTGGGCCAGAGAAGAGCTGAGGTGATTTGAGAGTGCGCTGAGGGGAGCTGAGATGAGGTGAGACGAGCTGACAAGAGCTGAGATCAGCTGCGGAGATGTGAGAAGAGCTTAGAAGATGTGAGAAGAGGGAAGGGGAGACGAGAAGACGTAAGATGAGCTGACATGAGCTGCGGAGAGCTGAGAAGAGTTGAGAAGAGCTGTGAAATTTTGAGAACAGATAGGACAAGCTGAGATGAGATGAGAAAAGTCGTTCAGGTGACATGAGAAGAGAAGAGAAGAGCAGAGCAGAGAAGAGAACAGTTGTGACCAGCTGAGAAGAGCCGAGCAAGAGAGAGAAGACTTGAGATGGGATGAGATGAGATGAGGTGAAACAAGTTGACCAGACGTGAGATGAGATGAGTTGAGATGAGATGGGATGACACAGACTGCGGTGGCAATGGGATGCAATGAGCAATTTCCCAGAGAAGCTGCACAGCGATGAGATCAGATGAAATGAAAAAAGATCCCGCGTTCAAAAGACATGGCATCAGATTGACAAGTCGAGAGCTTGGTGCTGCGAAGCACAGGAGTCTTGCCCGTCACCTATAGGCACAGCCTTTGCTCCGCTCTATAGGCTGTAAGCGTTTCAAAATTGAAACTTCCGCCCCCAGCTTGCCCGGGTACGTACTACTTGTAGAAAGGAGGTTCGGGGGCTGAAGCTGCAAACAGTTTCGCAACCCTTGGCGCAAGGACCGTTTCTGACCGTTTCCGACCGTCTCCATTTTTCTGAACGATTAATTGGACCAATTCTGTTTATGGTAGGCTGGTCCAGTGCAAACCCATGCAAACCATTTCGCTGTGAAGTTTTTTTGTGTGACCCTTGTGCGCGTACACTGCATCAAATATTGCACCTTGACCTTGATATCCAATATTCCCCAAAAATCCCAAATTCCCAGGAGCTTGTGAAATTTGATTTCTATATGATGGGGAATATGCAGTACATTGTTATGAGGTATAAGAAAATACCACAGCTATACCTTGCCGCGATCTGCACCTGAAAATATTGGGGGATGAAATCGGGATAGAATGGAATTAAATATGGTATGACAGGAATATTTTGGGACTATACACGCAATAATTTAATCGAACAAATGTAATAGGAATATAACTTAACTTATGTGCCGCTGGACCCGCGCAGCATACGGAGCATCATCGAAATACGATGTTATGGAGGTACCTTCCAGTAAACTAGCATAGGTACCGAAAATCCACCATGTGTATCACGTATGGTTTTAGAGCCCGGGCCCATGCAAATTTCCACGATCTTGAAAATATAGGAAAGATTATTTATTTTTCACACTCTTCACTATTTTTCATTATTTGCCACTATTGTTCACTATTTTCTTTATTGTTTATGCCTATTTTTTTTTCTTTATTTTTCATCCAACTTAACTATTTTAGACTATTTCAATAGCTTTCATTATTTTTTACTATATAATTTTCATTATCTTTTTCCATTTCTCACTAAATTTCATCTGTTCACAATTTTTCATTGAATTTCATTAAATTTCGATAGTTTTCATTAAATCTAATTTTCAGTAATTTGTCAATACATGCCATTAAATGCCACTAAATTTTCAACCCCTTAAATGTCACTAAATGCCATTAAATTATGTTAAATGTTCCTCATTTTTGGATGGTCTTGTTTTGGGGGGCCCCTAAAGAACACATGATTATAGATCATTTCCTAGGGAGCCCATGGATTTCCGTTGCTTTCTTAATTTATTGGAGGGCATCCTATATGGAAATAATCATGGGAATATCGCGGGGTCCTTTTTGGGGATTGCTTAAAACATAGCGGTACCTTGCTCACCAAAGCTTTTGGGTTATTCATGGTTATTCTGGTTGTTCATCCCCTAAAGAATGGGTTTTGAATCATAGCCTCTTGACAAAGTTGAGACCCCGGAAGCACCTGGAAATCGATTTCTAGAAGTACAAAGTGGGAAACTGGGAACCCTTTGCTCTAAGACAGTTTTGATGGAACGACATGGAACCCAATTCTTGATGCAGTAAGGACTTTTTTGTTTGGTAGTCTGGGGTGTGAAAAAACACATGTCTGTATGGTCTCGATGACGTCTTCCAATGTGTGAACATTATTATACGTAATAAAACACCCTGACATTTATTCTGATATGAATTCAAACACATGTTCCGGCATTTGTGCTGACACATATTCTGGCATTTCTCCCGACATATGCTTTGACATCTAGCCTGACATGTAATCTTGCAAAAAACACATATAACAGCACATATTCTGACATGAACTGTCACATTTCGTCTGACATCATGTGATGGCATTTTTTCATGCTTTTTTTTTGAAACATTTGTTCTCGCACATGTTTTCACATTTGTTTTGGGAAATTTCTTGCATTCTGACATTATATATATATATATTTTATATATTTATTTATTTATATTCACATATGGTAACCGCCTCTGAGAGAGAGAGGCGAACGCGTTTGATCTGCCATTTTCTCGTGTGATATATTTTCCGATATTTTCAGACATTTCTTCTGGCATCTATTCTGGGGCACAAAGTCCAGCAGCTTGGACACAGAGGCCCAAGATTGACATGGACTCCGGTCAGTCACCCAGATCCGAAGAGGAGGGGGAAGAGGAGGAGGTGCTGACAGAAAATCTTACCTTCACCTGGCACGGGAAAAAGAAGGTCCAATGATTCCAATGATAGTTTCAGAAAGGGACTTCCTTCAACAAGCGCGTCGTTGCATGTAGGAGATCAACCCGTACCAGGCTTGGTTTAAAGCAAAGTTTCAAGTGTTTGCTGGAACACCAGCTGACACCCCCATGTTTACGGATGTTTATGGTAAAAATCCATGGGTCTCCATTTGGAACGTTCTCAGAAATCAGACTTGTTCGCCTCCGTTCCAGGGCTGACTTGGACCTCAGGACTTGTGGTGACCATCCAAAACATTGACATCACCAACACGCGGCCTCAGTGCACGGGGTTGAGAAGTCACGGCAGCGAAAAGGCGAGTTTGGCAGCTTGGCGAAGATGGCAGGTTTCGGTTCAACCAAAACAATTGAGAATATTCAAGCCCGCTGAGGTTTTTATGCCGGTATTTAATGATATTTGTAAGCAGTTCTAGCGTGTACAAAGTGGTGTACATGTTAAGTCTTACACATATGATGCCAAATATCTTGGGGACAATAACGTGGAGTGCTCATGTGGAGGATCGACACGAGGTGTTTGCCACTGACATCCAGCCAGGTTGCATTCGACAGAGCCTTCCATGTAGAAGTGCTTTCTGGGACCACAACCACGACCAGTTCCACTAGCACTTCTAGTAGTAGTATTAGTAGTTCTTCGAGTAGTAGCACTTCCAGCAGCAGCACTTCGAGCAGCACCACTTCGAGCAGCACCACATCTAGCAGCACCACGTCTAGCAGTAGCACCTCGAGCAGCACCACTTCGAGCAGCACCACATCTAGCAGCACCACGTCTAGCAGTAGCACTTCGAGCAGCACCACTTCGAGCAGCACCACATCTAGCAGCAGTAGCACTTCGGGCAGCAGCACTTCCACCAGTACTGTCTCCATCAGCAGCAGCACTTCCACTGGCACGTCCAGTAGCAGTACTAGCAGGTCCAGTAGTACAACTGCCACCGTCAGCAGCACAAGCACTCATACTGCCAGCAGCACAAGCAGCAGTACTACCAGTCGGACCACTACCAGTACTACCAGTACCACCAGTGGAAGTGGAACCGGCAGTTCTACTACCACTCTGAGTGCCAGCACCAGTACCACCGTGACTGTCACCGGTTCCAGCAGAACTTCCACCAGTAGCAGCCTCACTTTTACCGCTACGAGCACTTCCTCTTGGGCAACCACCACCAGCTCACCCACTGCAGTTTCCAGAACAAGCACTTCCATCACTGAAGCTGGTTTGCACAAACCCTTGCAGTTCTGATTCTCTGGGGGCAGCTGCCCAGTGCAGCTTACTAGCTGCTTCCTATGATACAAATACCAAAATACATATCCGAAAGCAACCAAGTTTTGGGCATATTATAAATACCAGATCCAACAAAATGATGCACAAATTGCAGCAACATTCGTAATGAGTCTGACTTGCGAGCCTCTAACATATATACCTTAACATGAACAGATCGGCCACAGCCTTTATGAGGGTGTTACTTCGTGATTCGTGGGAGAAGGGATTCTTAAAATAAGCACGGTGGTTTTGTGATAGGATGTACCCCGTTGTATGATTTGATACATCTAAGATAAAGATATGGACACATACAACATATAGAGTAATGTGGAGACTAAGCTCCTCAAATGATCTCACAAGGGGGTTCTCGCCAGGGTTGCTCAGGAAACCACTTCGGTGGCTCAAAACCTGCAAGCTGCAGTTCTACTGGAGCTGGAACAGGCCACAGGCGCCCTGCTCAGCGCCTTGGCAAGTGGATCGGATAGATGGCAATGATAGAGGCGATATGTATATATGATTATATATGTGTATATAATATATTATCAAAACTTGTATTATACCAAACGCAGGGGGTTTAATTCGCAAACATGGTGTTTCCCCAAGCAGTGTGTCCACACTGAGGGTCTCTAGATTTCATCAGAGTTGTCCTCTCCTCCTCTTCCCTGCCAGAAAGATGTGCCAGAGACAATGTCAGAATATATGTCAGAACCATGGCAGGCAGGTATGACAGTAGTTTTGTGACGGTGACGGTGGGGATCACTCGAAGCAAAGTATTTTTTCTTCCCAACCCCCCTTACACCAGTATACTCCGTATACATTTTGCAATCCATGAAGGAGTGCAAACACACGCGCAGATACACTTGATCAAGCGCTTTTCACAATGTTGATTCGGAACCTGACCCGAGCGCGCCACGACTGACCGTACACTACTAATGGATTACTAGATCAACCCCGAAGCGGCGAAGTTTCTTTCAGCAATGGAAAGCACAAGGGCTGTCACTCTTCTGGCAGGGACTTTTCCACTAAACTGCATTGTTTACATTTAAGAAAAAGGACAAGATGCAGCCCGCGAAGCCGAATACAGTCACGTAGAACGCTTTTGTGAAACAAGTTATTTGAACAGTCTTGTACATTTTTCCCCTGATACCGTACCAGTGCACTGTAACTGTGGAATGCGAAAGAGAGTGGAGTGCAAAGTGTGGAGTGTAAAGTGTAGAGTGTGGAGTGCAAAGTGTAGACTGTGGAGTGTGGAATAAGAGTGTGGAGTGTAGAGTTTGGAGTACAAAGTATACAGTGTAAAGTGCGGAGTGTAAAGTGTAAAGTGCGGGGTGTAAAGTGAAAAGTGTGGAGTGTAAAGTGCGGAGTGTGAAGTGTGGAGTGTGGAGTGTGGAGTGTAAAGTGTAGAGTGTAAAGTGTGGAGCATAAAGTGTGGAGTGTAGTGCGTAAAGTGTGGAGTGTGGAGTGTAAAGTGTAAAATGCGGAGCGTAAGGTGTGGAGTGTGGAGTGTAAAGTGTAGAGTGTGGAGTGTGGAGTGTAAAGTGTGGAGTGTGGAGTGTAAAGTGTAGAGAGTAAAGTGTAAAATGCGGAGTGCGGAGTGTAAAGTGTAGAGTGTGGAGTGTAAAGTGTTTGATGTAGAGTGTAGAGTGTGGAGTGTGAAGTGTAGAATGTAAAGTGTGGAGTGTAAAGTGTGGAGTGTAAAGTGTAGAGTGCAAAGTGTAAAGTG
>Ga0126342_10022031_pt1 | contig 10569 bp, 8 predicted proteins | sample Cyp1metagenome_FD_92528 | JGI IMG/M metagenome (GOLD analysis project Ga0126342, IMG submission 92528) | Coral microbial communities from Lord Howe Island, Old Settlement Bay, Australia - Cyphastrea 1 metagenome | ecosystem: Host-associated > Invertebrates > Cnidaria > Coral ...
GTTACATTTTTTGCCCCCCCCTTACCCCCTATCTATCCTCTGGTTTCCCAAGATAATTGAGGGTTCCAGAAATGTAATATTACAATTTTTGGGGTTGGACAGCGCAGAAAATGTAAGTTGGACTGGTTAGCCTTAAAAATGTAAGTTAAATTGATGGGCGTTCCAAGAAAAATAAATGTAATATGATTTTGTTTTGGCAACCCCAAAAAATGTAAGTTACATTTTTTCGCGTACAGCAACCCGCATAAATGTAAGTTACATTTTTTTGCCCCCTCCCCCCCTAAGGGGGTAGGGAAATTATATCAATTATATATTATATATAAATTTGTATGATTATATATATAATCCGCAACTAAGGAGCCGGGTACAGGATTATATATCCCCCCAAAAAAAACGCATCTAGCCCCCTTTTGGCTGTTCCTAAATTGATCCCTAGGATCCGGTGTCGCGGTGTCGTTGATTCATGGGATTTACCGGGGCCACTGGAAAACCATAGGAAAACCATAGGAAAACCATATGAAAATGGTGATTTAATGAGGGTTTATGGTGGTTTAATGGGATTTAATGGGATTTAATGGGATTTAATGGGATTTACCCGGCCTGGTAAACGTTTACATAGCGAACTGGAAAATCACTATTTTATAGCTGGGAAAATCCACTATTTCTATGGATATAAATGGCCATTTTCAATAGCTATGTTAGTTTACCAGAGGGTATATGGAATCTTAGCCGTTAAAAAATCCTTGGTTAACAATTTGTTTTTGCGATTCAGCCATCAAAAACTTGACATGTTTTCTGAGATTTGACTATGAATGATATTGGGATATAGTTGATAACTGGTTGGTGGTTTGGAACATGAATTTTATTTTTCCATATATTGGGAATAATCATCCCAACTGACTTTCATATTTTTCAGAGGGGTTGAAACCACCAACCAGATAACGATTGTTGATTAGTTGTTTGATGGAGATGAAAACCCACAATTTGGGATGGGCTCTGAAGCATCGAATGTCCTGGACTGGACACGTAGACTTGGACCGCATTGAACAACGGGTGACTTGATAGATATACATAACATATATATATAAATATTATAACCAACTAAATGATTGAAGTCAATCTGCGAATGAGAAAACACACACTACCTGAACTACAAGTAAACTAGCATGGATACCAGTATTCAACACCCACAATTTGCATATCATGTTCCCATTTTTTTACAGTTCTTCTACCCAATAGTTGTGTCCTGGCCGGTCAGCTACAAAGCACCTTGGACCAGACGGCGGGGAAGCACATTGCTGCAACACATTTCGCAAACTTCTCGGGATTATAAGGGGTTATGCAAGGGGGACTTAATGTTTTTTTTAAAAAAAAAAAATTGGACATGGAATTGGGAATTGATGGGTAAGTTTGATTTGACTTGGAAAGGAAACTCGCTTGGTGGTTTCTGACATGTTTTCTGATGTAATCCTCTCTCCCTATTACTAAAACGCCCCCCCCAATTGGTAGACACGGTGATCTATTTTTACTATTAAGGGGGTATTTTGTATTAGGGTGCCCCTAATATTCCAATGAGAAACCCTAAAAATAAAAATAACAAACAACTCAATTTCAAATTTGATTAAAACCATTGTTAAAATATAAAATATTGCCAAAAACTGGATTTCGAAGCTTTCCCCTAATATTCCAATGAAAACCTTAATAATAAAAAAACTTGATTTCAAATTTGATTAAATCCCGTATTAAAATCTATATAATATATTGCCAAAAACTGCATTTCGAAGCTTTCCCCTAATATTCCAATGAAAACCTTAATGATAAAAATTAAAAAAAATGTGAGATGGGACCCTGATAAAAAACCTCCAGGTGGCAATCTATTCGTATTAATAGGGGGTTGAACCCATTGTTTCACCATCCTGTTCTCCTATTGATTCTCAATTACCACAATTAAGAATCCAATTGTTCCCAACCAAAAAAAAAAACGGAAGTGCGACACCAATCCTATTTTTCTATTTGGGGGAGTTTTAGTAATAGGAAGAAGGGACGATATTTTGCCACCTCTCAGGATACCCCAACCAAATGGCTCAACCCCCAAAAAGTTACAGCCCAAACATCTTGCAAGGTGGCAGCTGCACCAGAAGCCCCGGAGGCGGGTTTTTTTGCGCCTTGCAGGGCAGAAGTTTACATTGAGCCACTTTGTTTCAAGCATGTTTCATGTTCTATTAGTTCTATCAAGTTCTATCCCTCAAAAAAGAAATGGTACCCTCTGGTTATTTAACATAGCCATGGAAAATGGTCCATTTATAGCTGGTGTACCTATAAATAGCATGGTGATTTTCCATGGCTATGTTAGTCATAACCAGATGGTCATGCCGTGCACAGACGACGATCTTTCACGGGAGTTGGTCCTGTGAGTCCACGGTGCCCCCATGATCTATGGATGCCCAACATGTCTAAGATGTGTATGCAAGGAACGGAAGTCTAGAAAAAAAATGTCATATTACTGCAAACTGTGCAAAATCTGTGTCGATCAAGGAAAGCCTTCCTTTGAAGATGCACATATGTATGTGTATATTATATATATATATATATATGTATGTATATGTAGTTTCAAAAGTGAATAGTTTCTTGGCAAATCTGTGTAGCATCCCTCCAAGGAAGTGTGACATGAGTCTACAGCAGATTCCAATGGTCGTACTACTTCAGCAAAGTGTGCCACCAATTTATGCAACATGTTTTTCAAAAAAGTATAGCATGAAACCAAGGTCATTATCTAGGACTTGGCCGAACATTTCAAAATTGGAGCACACAGTCTTGATCCTCAGACCCAGTATGTTCATAGCTGCAGTGGTGAAACGATTGGTTCCTGCAAGCTTGAACGCATGAAGCCACCGAACGGCCAGTGTACAAAAGTTGCAGATGGCTGAAAGTGACCAAAACCAAAAAAAAACGTGGAAAAAACAAAAAACACAATTTTCAGAGAGTCTTGGCTGGCCCCCCCCTCTTCCAAAGAGTCTAGAAATATTGTTTTTTTCTTTCCAAGGTTTTTACCAAGTGTGGGGTACTTCAAGGAAACTGGCATGAATCACAGGCAAAGCTGTCAAAGTGCCTTTGGGAATGCAGTAAAACATCTCAAAATATAATCTTAAATCATGGGAAAACTGCACTCCCAGGGGCTGTTTTTTTTGGGGGGGTAAACAGGCTTTGATGTTTGTTTGTCATAGTGAGATGGCCGTAGGTAGAAGCTTCTGCGGCAGCTGCAACAGAAGGAGCTGCAACTGCGGAAGCTTCGAAGGCCGAGGCACACTGGACACACCGAACACTGAGGTGTCAGTGGAAAATGTGGAAACAACGGAACAAGACAATCAAAGATCAAAGACATCAATGTTGCACTGTCTTGTTTCCTTTGAATTCTGACGAAGATCATGTTTTGGTTCCCTGTGTGCTCTTGCCTGAGTCGCAGAAAACACGGTTTGCACAAACGATGTCGGAGGGGAAAACAACTTTGTTTCACACGATAAAAGCTACTCCTGTCAACTAGGTAAACATATTGGCGTGTCTGAAAATGGTGTGTCCCCATTTGCAAATGGTCATTTAATGGGATAAAAAGATACAAACCATGTTGAAAACAAATATAAACCATTCTAACTTAATGGTCATGCATTTGTAAATGAAACATTTTTTTATAAAACATATATATATTACACACCATTGGATGTGTATCCCATTCTCCCCGTTCCTGTGCAGGAACCCGTATCGCCAAGCAACACGGTGGGAGAAGCACTCGCGGCTCACGCCAAAGAGGCGGTTTGTCGTCACCATGGGTTAACCGTTTAACGAGTCGTCATAGTCATCCATGACGACTGGATGATGACTGGGGGTGCCGTCTTTTAATAAGAAATCTTACCAATGTCATAGGTCCGGACTAGTACAGTTAAGTCATTTGAATACCATATTTTGGATAGTTTGGATGAGGATTGGTGAGGATTGGTGAGGATTGATGATGATGGTGGTGATGATGATGGTGATGGTGATGGTGATGGTGATGGTGATGATGATGATGATGATGATGAACAGGTTTCGATCGCCAAATGGCACAGGTTGAAGCTGCAACAGCTGAACCAGCAACCGAAGGGACAACTGCAACCACAGAACCTGCTACGAATGCCGAGGAGTCGGATGCTACAAAGAAATCCTGTGGAAGTGAATAATCTGAATGCTGATCTGGTTGGTAGTTTCATGATTGAAAAAAACAAAACAATTTTGAACATGTGGCACCAACCCCCACGTTCGCCCACATCCAAATAAATCACCCAGACAATATCATACATACGTATACTTGTCACCTGAAGATGAGAACGAAAACATGTTTGAACCATATTTGGGATGTGTTCTTTTTTTTAAGGTGAGGTTGAAACCAGCAGCAGCTGATGTCATTGTCATCATTGAAAGCACAAGTGATGCTATGTAATGAGATTTGAATTCGGATCTGTTGATACTGTGGGTTGGAAATACCATGCTGAGCACACCTCTTCGCAAACAACAGAATGCTACAGGTGTTGAAAGTTGAACTCGGTATTTGATTCGTGTTTCGCTGAAGTTGCCTTCAGCAAGAGTGACCCATTTGATGTTAACCCAAGTGATCCACTTGGATGTTTTTTTTTGTGGTGCTTCTGTGCAGGACCCAGTACCAAGCAACGTTGGAGAAGCCTCAGTAGATCATGCTAACGAGGCGAGAAGGTCTGATAAAATCATGGTGATTTGTCAGTTCTTAGGTACTCGTAATGTCAATGTGCTAAACAGAAAGCATCCCCAATCTGGGTTTATTGCAGGTGTACCCTGCTTGGGATAATCCCAAATGGCCCCCTCAACGGGTTGCCGACTGGATCTCATTTGTTATTAGGCTCACCACACTACCACACTAGTAGACTGGTTGCTGGATGTTGGTGGTGCATAATTCCAAACAACATTCTTCAACCAGCCATAGAAATTGAATACCCTTTGGTAAACAAACATAGCTATTGAAACTGGCCATAGAAATAGTGGATTTACCCAGCTATAAAATGTCCATTTTCCAAAGCTAACTGTTAGTTTACCAGGCCGGGTAAATCCCATTAAATTCCATTAAACCACCATAAAGCCTCATTAGATCACCATTTTCCTATGGTTTTCCTATGGTTTTCCTATGGTTTTCCAGGCCGGGTCAATGGGATGATGATCCTCACTGAATCGCTCAAGCGACCTCGCTTCTAACCGCGAGGTTGAAGCAACAGACGCTCCACCAGCCGAGGCAGCCGACATCTCTAGAGGCATTAGCAGTTGGCTATAGTGGATTATACTATAGTGATTATAATTGGATTATCAATATAATCCCTATACTACCTGGTGAAATGATTATAATCCACTATACCAACTATAGTATTACTATTATCCTCTCAGCCGATGAGCCATGAAAAATACCCTGGTGAATTGATTGCTATAGTGGATGATACTACCTGGTTTACTGATCATGATAACCCATAGTAGGGAAGCCTGTCAACCAACTAGTATAATGAGATGGGATAGGGGTATTTTTAATGGCTCAGATGGGCTAAGAAGATGTTGGTATAGAAACACTAGTAAGCTGCTTAAGCTATGGAATTACATAGCTGGCTAGATTAATCTAGATTATCTGGTTTCTAGCTCCAGATATTGAGAAACCAGTTACATTATATTGTCATGTCTACAAAAGAAAGGAAGCAGGGCCCCTTCCTTTACTCTGATTATATAAAACAGCCATGATAGTGGAATTTAATAAAGCAGAGGGTCATTTTCCGCTTCCATGCTTGCTTCAGGGAAGGTATGTCAGTACCGACATGTCATGAAACTATACTGAACTTGCGTCCACAAATGTCCGTGGAGTTGATGATTTGATTGCAGAAAATTGCCCAGAGGACATCAGCCAATGTGGTCTTTCACTTGCCCAGATCGCATCACAAGTATGTCAGTATGTCATATAACCCATAGGATCCATGTATGGTATATGTGCTAACATTGGGGGTATATGGATGGTAAATGTCACCATATATAGCATGCATGGATCCTATGGGTAATGTAATACTCATAGATTTGCACCTGTAATTTCAACTTCAAATTTTCCAAGACTTCGAGCACAAATACCCACATGTTGGATCAATATACCATGACTGTTGATGCTTGGCAGGACCCTGTCTCACCAAGCAATGCAGCGGGAGAAGCTGAAGCAGCCCATGCAAAGGAGGCAAGCCCGTGAATCGGGGATGATCGATTTTGCAACGGGAAAGAAACAATCATGATGTGGAGATAAGCTGAAACCTATGCGCATCACGTTTTTTCTATATTTTAGTGGGATGGACACCCATGTACACGCTATGTTGATGTTCACCAGTTTTTTTCTCATAGCCACATGATGTCTTTCTGAATTCAAAAATCATTGAGCAAATTGTTTGAACCACATAGAAAGTATGCGTGATCCTGCTTTCAAGGGTGGTTTGTTGAGACAAGTCTAAGAGCCTTACTGTTGAAAGGTCGAGAGGGCAAGCATCTTTGGTGTTTCATGCGATATCTTCAAAGGTATGCTGTATTCCAACCCACGAACATTCCAGACGGGCAGAACACATTTACATCGTCCTGCAAGTGTTTGAGCTACACTTGTTTGGGGGGCTTATGGTTGCAAGGTGTTGCACGTAGTTTCCCTTTACCCATCGTGATGTTTTACACGATGATCTCAGAATCATAACATATCGGTGATCAAAAGGGAACACAGGGCCCTCGCTGGTCCCTCTTTAAGGAGTCAAGGGCGTGCTTCGCAACGTGTCAATCACAAATCCAACACATGCCATATGTATATCATTGTATATCATTGTATATCATTGTATATCATTGTATATCATTGTATATCATTGTATATCCATATGTCATATGTCCAGAAACTTATAAAATCAGAATAACATCCATTAAAATCACGTGGCACCCAAAAGGCTTCCCCAAATCTGGAATCAGCTTGATGTTTGGGCTCAGCTTTCTCAACATTCAGTGTTTTTTGAAGTGGGATGCAAAAAAAGGGTCACGGGATATACACCAACAATTTGATAGAGATTTAGCCATAGCAAATGATTAAAAATCATTGATACCATCTGGTTATTTGTGCCAAAACCATGGAAAGATCCACCCATTTTTCAGTTCGGTAAACCATCTATTTCTATGGGCCATCTATACCATGGCTATGTTAGTCATAACCAGATGGTAGTCATGGAATGTGGTTTGGTGAAGCCGCGAAGCCCTTGGATGGAACGTTATCGGCTCATCTGCTGAGGATGTAGGATATGGTATTTATATATAGGGTACATACCCTCTGGTAAACGTTAACAAAAAGCTATGGAACATGGCCGTAGAAATAGTGGATTTACCATGATTTACCCATTAAATTCAATAGTGATTTTCCAGTTTGCTATCTAGTTTACCAGAGGGTAATATATGTCTTGGCGAGGTATTGAAGATTGGCCATGACAATGGTGAGATAGCTCTACGTAACCTGGGTGTCAATGTATAGATATAACTCTTTGTAGAGATATGGTGGTTTTTGGACATATCGCCTACCAGTTCCTCGAACTCGAACTCTGCAATCTATGGTGGGGTTGAACATACATCGATCCCAGATATTTTGGTGACCCAGTTTTGCACCTAAAAGCCTTTCAAACTAATTCCGCAGAACCAGGAAGCTCCAGCAACTGCAGGGATACTCGGAATTTGGGGGGTTGATTGTAGAATTTAAGTTGGGTCAGTGAGTCAGTTCATGCAGGGTCTAAGTTGCCCAGAGTTGTGGTGATGACGCCAAGAATGTTGAGATTAAACTCATCAAACCAGGCGGACATGTGCATCAAATTCCAACATAGGCACGATAAGCAAGCAGAGCATTTTGGGATGTGACCTTGCAGCATTTATTTGTGGTATATACATTGTACATGTGTATTTAGATGCATGTTGCATATAATTTTCTTGTACTTGTTCCGTTTTGTATTTGTATGTATTCGTTGGGGAATATAATAGAATATGAGTCACTGACAAGGTGGGAGGGCTCTATATAGAAATATATAGACATATGAAATATTGGTAATGAAGGATACCCTTCTGGTAATTTAACATAGCTATTGAACATGGCCATTTATAGTGGATTTTCCCATAAAAAAATAGTGATTTTCCATAGCTATGTTAAATTACCAGAGGGTAACACAATTCATGTTGCAAAACTGGGTAATTATGTCTGAAAATTGTTTTCCTGGCCTCTCCAATTGTGGATATTTTAACATAAACACACACGCTGATGATTCAACAGTGGATTTAGGGGCACCCTACTTGTACAGCGTACAGCATCGTAATGGAAGTGTGCACATATTGGCAACATCAGGCTAATGAATACTGAATACAGCGATGTGACCCATCCACGCTTTGTTTTGCTTTGGGCTGTGGTTTGTGATAAATGGGACCCCGAAAATCGTTCTTGAAGCACCAACATCCACCCACTTCGGCTTGTTTCGTTTCGGGAATCTCATTGTTGGCAATTGTGAGTTATAAACCATTGATGGGTGATATTATCATTTGCTTGAAACCCATTGATACCATTGTTGGTTATAAGATGTTATAACATGTTATCATGTCATCATGATAGTTATATACTGGTTGGTGGTTTGTTTGTTTTTTTAATGTTCCCATATATTAGGAATAATCATTCCGACTGACGAACTCATATTTTTCAGAGGGGTAGGTCAACCACCAACCAGTCATGATATCACCTGCCAGCCTTTGAAGGATGGCAAAACCACCAGTACCTAGTCATGGGGCTATAGCAATAGCCGGATGGTTTCATGGAAAATCCGAAGAGAAAATGGATGAGAACTGGGGCTATCCCATATGACCTAGGACACCTGGCGATAAATTTCACTGATCAATTCTGATAAATCTATATAAATCTAATGTGTTGTCTGTGGATTTCCCTAAAAGCAAGCCACTCACTGGTGATTTTTGTTCGGACACGATGAAAAAAAAACATGGATCTCCTGGTTCTTTGTTACCTCGGAACCCAACGGTCAAGTGCAGTGGATCCTCAGACAATTTTTGTGGTTGTGATGAAGCCTATGGCTTGGGATGACAGCCGCACATTTTCCTTTCGCCTAACATTAAATAACTCCCTTAGAAATCCTGGTTGAGTGATAATTGTCTGTCAATTTTGGGGGCCCAAATGAGGAGTTTTTCATAGGGGGAATATGTTGGATAGTTTTGGTGCTTGGCTCAACTAGCAACCAGACGATCTGGGAAGGTTTCAGCCGTGAAAAGGACATCACCAACAGGATCTTGTGGTCAGCTTAGAGATGTTAAGAGCCCCTTGCAGAAAAAATGGGCGCCGTCATAGCTATGTCATAGCTCACTTCGCTTGGTCGATAGATTGAGTTCATCCATTTGAATTCAAATTTGGGGTCTGTCTCTCTCTCTCTCTCTGTATGTATGTTTTCGTGCTACAAAGACCTAAACCTCCCATCCACTGGCGGGCTCCGCCCTGGCTGAGGTCGTGGTCGGCAGATATACACTTAAAATTTATTTGAAACCAGCAGGTTCCGGAAAAAAAAAAAATGTGCCTCCCGACTGGTTTTAAACAAAAGCCTATCAAGTTTAGATAATTCTCGATACCTTAAACATCCATAAACCCTAGTTGTAATAGCAATAAATCAACTTAGCTATCGTAAATCAACTATAAATCCACCATCAATGAACTACAAATCACAGGTATTATATATATATTATATTATATCATAAATGAACTATAATTCAACTCTAAATTCCATTTTTTTGTTTTTTTTAAGGTCAATCTCCATGGCACAGGTGGACACGTCCCTCAGCGACGAGGAGATCGTTGCGAAAGCGCTGTCGGAGCACTTGAAGCAGGTCACGTTGTCGCCGTTGTCGTCGCAACGTCGTCGCAACGCTGCATGGAGAGATCAGGCGATCAGATGGGTATCCCATGGTTTTACAGGGGTTGGAAACTGTCCCATTTTGGATATATTGGACATCACCTTATAGTAGCCATTATAGACCATATACCTAATGGTTGGGTGATGTTCAATGGGGACATTTAATGACCCATGTTTAATATTGTAAAATGATAGGCATAATGTATCATAATGTAATAGTGTCTATTACTATCAATGGGTATCAATGGGTAATGTATTTATCAAACCATAATAACTACAATATTAATCCCATAGGATCCATGTATGCTGCTATATATGGTAACATTTACATACATTTACCATCAATATACCCCCAATTTTAGCATATATATATATACCATACATGGTGTGATTGGCGTGGAGCCAATTCACCCTGGTAGCTGGCAATTTCCCAAATTGCAAGAAGTCAAAATGAATAGATGGCCCAACCTTCTATGTAATTCAACCAGACAAAATTGGTGGGTCCCTGCCACACACTCCAATCCGCAGCTGCACCGCAAATGTTTCCCCGAAACACTATGGCTAATCCGCACCGATGGTGTCCAAC
>Ga0126342_10022032_pt1 | contig 10568 bp, 8 predicted proteins | sample Cyp1metagenome_FD_92528 | JGI IMG/M metagenome (GOLD analysis project Ga0126342, IMG submission 92528) | Coral microbial communities from Lord Howe Island, Old Settlement Bay, Australia - Cyphastrea 1 metagenome | ecosystem: Host-associated > Invertebrates > Cnidaria > Coral ...
TAGATAGATAGATAGATAGAGAGATAGATAGATAGATAGATAGGTAGATAGGTAGATAGGTAGATAGGTAGATAGGTAGATAGGTAGATAGGTAGATAGGTAGATAGGTAGATAGGTAGATAGATAAATAGATAGATAGATAGATAGGTTGATAGATTGAGAGATAGATTGATAGATTGATAGATAGGTAGATAGGTAGGTAAATTAATAGTTGAATCTATTTGATATTTGAAGAAGTCAAGAGCAGCAATTTGGGGCTCTTCGACTGCCAGCTTTGCCGTTTTTGGACCTGGACCTTGTTTTGTTCATTTTTTCACCATGTGGCAGTTCGAGTCTATACAGTGTGTGTGTGTGGATGTATATATGCATGGATGTCATTGAATATCCATTTGTTTTTAATGAAATTCTGATGTGTTCCCCGATTCTACCGGTGACATGAAGGCACAGGCGAATACATATCCCAGCTTTGCTGGTGAAATTATTCAAATCCTGCATGCTATATCAGAATAAATACCTCGGTTAAAGCCTCATATCTATTAACTAAATCTTAAATCCTCCAACTCCTCCATTGTTTGGTGCTCTAAACTGCTGTGTTTTCAATACCCGGTATAATTTAAAGTAGGTCACATGGGGCATATTATTATATTATTATATATTATTTATATATATATATATATACATAATACCTCTCTTTTTGTTCAACTCAGATGCTGGTGATTTGTTCAAGTTGTCCGAAGATTTCAGATTTGATTGCCCGCCAAAATTTCCACAAATCACAAACATATACCATGAGCATCTCATAAAACCATATTAAGAGCAAAACAACATCACCTAAGAAACAGTATGAAACACTAGATGCGTGACCATATAATTACATCACCTCATGAAGTACCACATAAATCACAATCAGAAACAAACAACATATACATAATACACACTTATATATATATGCGTATACATACATATATATATATAATATAAATAGATATGATCACCATATATATATATATAAATCTATTGGCCACCATACAAGTATATAAAACACCATACGCAAAAATCCACCATTTTCTCTTGGCCAAACTACACCAGCGCCGCCCCAGGCCCGCCTTTACGGCCCCGGAGGACGTTGGTCCCGAGACGCTGCGGACGCTGCGCCAGCTGCGGCCTTTGATCGGCGGCGCCGTGCTGACCTCGGCGCTGCTGGGCGCCAGCAGCCAGATGGGCTGGAAGTCGCAGGAGACTTGGAGGAGTTGTTAATAGGTATATAATGATACATGAGTAGACACTAGTTGATAGTTTTAGTTATGATAGTTATTATATCACTCAGGACTACTTGGAGGATGAAAGTTGGTTGATGATTGTAATATAGATTTACAATGGTTTATAGAAGTTATGTGTATATATATATGTATATATAGATACTTATGGTAATGTAGTGAAACTAAGATTATGGTTTTATAGATGAATCTAGGTATATAGGTATGGTAATGTAGTATATAGTTATAACGATGACGGTTTTATCATGCTTTATATAGATTTATATAGTTAATTATACAATTATGGTAATTTTGGGTAGATAAGTAGATGATGGTTATACAGTTATATAGTTTTAATCGGTCCATTGATATAATGTTGGTTCATTGATATCATGATGACTATATGATGAATGATTGGCTGGCCAATGGTTACAAAATGGTTGGCAAATGGATTTTGAATGGTGATATGTTTTAATGAGTTTTAATGGTCATACTTCTATGTTTGAATATATGCGGGTGGTGTGATTTGTTTGATGGGTTCCTTAAGCAATTACAAGTTGTTGTTGGTCGATTGTGGATTAACGGATGATGACTGATTATAGATTATAAATTGATGTGTTATTTTATTTTCAATATTGGTGACTGGTCATTTTGTGATAGTTTACCCGTGGCCCGTTTGCGATGGAACAGCACCATATGTGATAGATAATTTATCAAACTAAATGAATCATTCTCCATAGGAAATTAAATGGGTTTACCGGACGGTAATGATGGTCAATGTATATATTTATATATATATCATGGATTGTTCATTGTTATAGTCATGGTTGGTTGATGGTTATTATGAGTTGCTGATTTTTTTTGATAAACCTACCATTTGGGGACGGTGTATCCAACCAATTTGGTCATACTATTAGGGGTGGTTAATGCTGTTGGTCCATGGTTAATAGATCATCGAACATGGTGTGGTAGTTAAGTTGTTTAATGCTTAATGTTGGTCAATGGTGGTTTAATGGGTGATGATTTGACGGATTCGGAAATACTTGTCGGTTGATGGTTATACAGCCAATCAACTGAACTGCTAAAATGAAGGAACATGTTGGCTAATTGTCGACCAGTTATTGTTTAATGATAATAATTACTTTGAATCATTTTTGGATATTTTTTGCTAATGCTTTGTCATGGGTCATGGACCAAATGGAGGAATACCATACAGCCACTGAGGTTTTACTTGTTTCTTTCTGCCTAGCTGAAGAGTATCATCCAAGACAAAAATCGGAAATATTGAAACCTGCTAGGATGGCTTGGCATAAACTCAGACAACTGGAATCTTCTGTTGGGTTGGAATCAAGGTGATTCAAATAGCATCCCGCCTTTGCGAGGGCTGTGGGATTTTCAAGGAACACTCCAGGAGTCATCGGAAACACTTGAGATTTTGGGATGCAGCACGATGGGCCTCATGGTCCCACCCCTCCAAGGACAACTTTGGGATCACCGTGAAGAAAATCAGCACCATGTGTCACGACTTGAGAACTGGGTGGTGACGAGACAGTGTTTGGTGATCTCAGACAAGAAAGGGGAAAATATCATATAGTCGAATCACATTTCATGTAATTATATATATATGTATATTATATATATATATATTTATGTTTTTTCGTGGTTTACCCCAACATCCGTGCTGTTGTTGCAGTTGGACATGCCGTGGCCTGGGTTCGGTTTGCTCAAGGGATGTCCTCCAGGCAACCAGTTGTTGGTTTCACAAACCACCCCCAAGATTGCTAGGATCAAATAATCCTTTCCACTAGACTTAGACGCCCGTGTTTAGTATTGGATCTAGTCATTTTGGGTGTTCAACATTATAGGGATATAGTTGGCATAAATATGCACAAACCGTCCCTGCAGTGGAGGTTTCTGAAGGTGAATTCAACGCAGTAGTTCTGTGAGGGTTCCGCTCCAAGCTTGGAACTCCCGGATGAAATTTGCATTCGATTTAACTAACTGGGTATATGAACTGGATGTTTTTTTTGTTTAGCAATTTTGATGGGACTAAGCAGCAATTTTCCAGGTTAATTATTAAAGAACAAACAAACCTATGCGCCATGGACAAAACTTGGGTAACTTGCCCATATTGGCCCATGGATGCATCCATGCATCCATCCACCCATCCATCCATCCATCCATGCATGCGTGCATGCATGCATGCATACATGCAGACATGCAGACATGCATACATGCAAACATGCATACATGCATACATGCATACATACATAGACATACCTAGACATACATAGACATACATAGACATACATAGATACAGACATAGATACAGACATACATACAGACAGACATTTAAATAGCGTCGATTATAGGCTTGCATCATAGCTCGCCTTCAGCAAGATGCTGAACTCCCGGAGAGGGCGATGGAGAGAGAGAGAGAGAGAGAAATAGGCTTTATGACCGACCAACAATAGCTGGGTGCACCACTAACACAAGTGGTGGTGGTTCATGGTTATAATCAGCATTAATGGTTATAATATTCCATTTTTGTTGAATCCCATTAAAATCAAAGTATATCAGATTTACCCCAATGTATGCCAATATTAGTGGTTATATACATCCTTTTTTTTGTTACGTGAATTCGCTTGGCATCACATGAAATCACATGTTTGTGGTTGGTGAGCATCCCAACCATCCCATCAAGTCTCCTTACAAAACAGTGAAATCTCACTAAAATCACATTAAATCTCATTGAAATCCCATTAAAAATCCTACATCCTTTCGAAGCGACGCAATGTCACCAGGTTTTGCAACCTTTTCGCCGTATGGCTGGCCCTTTCGGCCATTGCCGCATTGAAGCAACCGGCTCCTCGGGATTTCAATCGGCGGCGTACGGGGGAACCGTTCAAGTGGATGGATGATACCCAAGTACAGTAAGTACAGTAATTTGGTCAGAAACCTTATACTTTATATAGATATGATAATTAGGGACTTCTGGATCACAATGTATGTAATTAATTAGTGTTAGACTGCGTTACAATACGCACTTATTTGCAAAAATGAGAAAGAGAGAGGGAGATGCATAAATAATATATATATATGCACATGATCTGCGAATTTGTTGTTCAATGATACGTTTGATGCGCATGTAGTGTGAAATTGGGATTGTTTCATGGATGACTGAGTTATACAATTGTACTATGCTGCGCTGCACTAGCACACTAACATGTGCTAACAATGGATGCCCATCCAAGTAGGTTTCAAAGACATGGTATTCTCACACTGGGGCCAGCTCAGCTGGCTTGGGTTTTACCAGCAAGCCCATGCAGGTGGGTGGTTTGTTGACAGCTCCCGATTCTTGACACTGTTTCCGTTCTTTAAGTAATCCAAGAGATTGCCCCCAGCAGGGTGATCGGGTTGGACCAAGGTGGACATGTTTACAGCATTCATTTGTACGACCGGACCCTGCGACGTCACTTGATGGTTAGCAAAGGGTATCCCAAAATGGCCGTTGCTTTTAAACCTGTGAATTGTTCTAAGTCATCCAAATTTCAGGAGTTTCTGAGTTTGCTGGCTCCCTTTTGCTTCTGAGGGCTCACAGCCCAGATGATAGTCATGTTGGGCTCCTGGATGACTTGAGCTTTGGCTTTCGACCCTTTCGGCTCAATTGCAGGGTTTGATGGCCAAAGGGCTCCCAAAAAGCATTACATGTAATAACTGCTAGGCGGACACCGAGATGTTAATAAAGAGTATTCGCCAATATCTCTATTGCAGGGTTAGTGAGCTCATGTTAGCTTATATTCCCCATTTGGGCCATACTCGTTGGCACGTCACCCCTTCATGGCAATATGTGTTGGGCATGCTGCGTTCCATGTAAAGCTTAGAAATTTAGGTCGAACCAATTCCACTGGATTATTGGGTCTTTGGGTGCTGTGTGGGGTCCTCCAGCACTGGAACAGCTCACACAGCGACAGCCTGTGCCAATTGAAGTCAGGTGTTCAAATTTGGACATATATAATTTTAATTAATTTTATTTATATATATAATGTACAGTATATCGACTCAATGGCGGGCTGGCCGGACTACGTTGTTGTGACCGGAGCTGGTTCTGAAGACATCAATGGTGTTTTTGCAATCCAGGAGGGCTTTTTCCATGAGGATTGTCCCGTTTATGGCAGTTTGAGTGATTTCAGCTTGTCAGTTTGCCAGTCTCCAGATGACTCTGGAAAGCTTCACTGGGGATGGATCATTGGTCAGGGAGGCGTTCCTGCATATGGCTCCATGTCCCAGAAGGATCGAATTCCATCAGGTGATTGGCAGTGCTTTCAGGCTTCACCTCCAGGGCCCTCTCTGCATTTCATCAAGGATGACCCAGATGCTGCTGCCAAAGCCTATCTCCAAGAAGCGCGGCAAAGGGCCAGCCGTGCCAAAACATCCAACCCGCAGCTGGCGGTCACCGTTGAGGCCTTCCAAAAATCCATGGGTCCTGGCCTGCCCTGGCAGCAATGTGCCCAGTTGAGGGTGGAGGTAGCCACCCTCCTCCACGACTGCGAGCAGATGGAGCAGGCCTTGAAGCAGCTCAGGGCGGCCCAGGAGCTTTGGCCCAGCTGCCCTGAAGCTTTGTTGTTGAAGACGCGCATCCTCCGCGATGCCTTGCAGCCCAGTGAAGCCAGACTTGCTGCAAGACAATGCCACATGGTCCTCAGGATGCTTGGTGAGAAGGGGGGCCAAATACAGAAGGCTTGCGAAAGAATATTGCAAGAACTGGGAGAAGGCACGGTATTGCCGGAGCAATTCTTTCCCAATTTTCTTGACTGTGAAGATGCAGATGTGAAAGAAAAGGCAAGTCATATAGCCGATCTGGGGCCAACAAAATGTGATCTGATTGTAGCTGTCAAAGTGTCAGGGTGCAGCATGCCAAACGTCGATGGAGTGTATGAGCCCAGCCGTGTCATTTCCAACCAGTTTGTTGTCTTTGAGAATTCTTTTGGTTTCAGATTGTCTTTGGAAACTATGTCCAGGAAAAATGCTGGACCTGAGTCTGTTGACAAGGGCTGGGTCATTGGAAAGGGTGCAGTGGGATTCTTCAACACAGCCAGCAGGGCGGACAATGGGCTGCCATCGGGTAGATGGTTTTCTTTTCCAGCCGCTTCGGAATGCACACCGCCCAGCTGCACCATGTTCCGGCGTGCAGAGATGGAGGACAGTATTTTGCAGGTCCACAATGCTCGGCTTGCTGGCCCAAGCGCTGATGCAAGTGCCGTTGCTGCAGCAGCTTCGATGTGCTTGAAGTTCTTGCAGCGGACAACAGTGGATCTCTGGAAGGTGGCGTTCGTTTTGACCGAACTTGCTGGGGTGTTCCGGCAATTGGGCCTTCACCACAGGGCCCTGGAAGCTGTTTCAAAGGTGTTGGAGCTGTGCCCTGGTCATTGGGAGGCCTACCTGGAGGCTGCCTGCATTCATGCAGTGATGCAGCACCCTTTCGAGGCCACAGTGCCACTGCGGCAGCTCCTAACGGCTCGACCTGCTGATGGTCGGGCAGCGGCCATGCTGGTGCAGCTTTGTGAGTCCCAGGACCTTGGAAAGGAGCTGGAAATCTGGCTCAAAAATCATGCGGAAAGCCCCTTGGTGGCCGAATACTTGGCAAAACGCCAAGGCGAGAAGTCAGAACTCAAAGCAGAACCAGAGGATGGCATGTTTGCAGACTTTCAGCTGGAGGATCAGAGGGAAGAGGTCCATGCTCATTGGACCCTTCCAGGTCACATCCGCAGCAAAGACGTTTCGGTGAACTTCAAGCAGGACTGGCTGTCGGTGCACGTGCAGGAGCAGCTGCTGTTTGAAGGTGACCTGGCGCACAGCATCCGTCCGAGCGAGTCCAGTTGGACCTTCTCTTCGCCGCATCTGACAGTGACGCTGTGCAAGTGCGCTCAGGCGGGGAAGTTTCGGCGCTGGGAGGTGCTTCAGAAAGAGGATGCGGCCACCAGGCTGCAGCGCTTGGGCGGGTTGCCATTTGAAGAGAAGGACATACACTGGCTTTGAGGTGGCTGATGCTGGGATGCATCTGATCTCCTGAAAATTTGAGGTCGGAATCTAGAGAATCTTGGAAAATCGCAGGAGAAAGAGCTGTGACTTTTGCTGATCCATGACTTGCTTGCAAGCCTTTGAAGTGTCATGACGGCACACAGCTCCAAATGTGGACATTTTGGAGCACTGCTTAGGCCACCTTTACGTGGGTCAAGTCCCAGTACTTTACCACTTTGTGGCTTGGCGGTTGAACGTTTTCTGGGACGATCCCGGCAGTTTCTGCATGATTTTAAGCCTCTCCTAAGGAGACAAACTTTTGTACTTAACCCACTTACAGCCAGCCTTGCAAACTACTTAATATATGTACAGTTATGTTGTGGCCCTATAATCTCTAGCCTATAGCCAGTTATAAATGGGATGACAACTCCTATAACTAAGCTTATTTTCTCGTTATATATGTCATTTCCGAATATTTCCCATTTATGCCTGTTCATCGCCAAATAACTGGCATGTACTGTCGCTCCTGGCTCGGTGCTGGAGGTTGGGACTTCTCATGTTCTCGGTTGGCATCACGACCACCATTGCCGACTTCAAGGAATGCCTGAAACGACCTGGTGCAATCGTGCCTTGGTGTTTTTGCGTTGTAGGTAGAGAGGTTGGGACGGCTGGGATCCAGAAGATCCACCAATATCCCACGATCGCTGGTCATTTTGTGTCTGATGTCTTGCTAAAGGCAAGTTTCCTTGGTGGCCTGCTCGATCTGTAATCACCACATGCTTTGGGCCCAGGCTATGTTTAGAAGATTGGTATATTATATATTAAATGTTGCCAAAACTAAAACATGGTTGAATATTATATATACACATATATATTATATATATATTATATGTATACACATATTATTGCATAAAATTATGTTAGATTTGCATATATTTGCACATATATTTAGATTTGAACCATGACAGACACACTAAGACCAGAGAGTCCACCCGACCGACTCCCAAAACAAGCCTTTGGAGGCCATCAATTTCATCTCCTGCTATGTCATCACCCCGGTGTTGGCATATGTCTCTTGGCGCGTTGGGCCGGAAATGGGTCGTAAGTCGTAACGAAAAAAGGCCAGAATAGGCCCAATTTCATTAGGTGAGTCTATAGGCTTAAGCCACTGTCATGACTTGAGCTTAGGCTTGAGGAATTGCAAGTCCAACAGCAATCATCCAATATTGATCCTGAGCCACAATGCTACAGGCTGTTGCGTGATTCCTTCCCACGCCATCGGTGGGTGCTCAAGTCGTATGCACCGATCTTTCTACAGTACTGGTAAGGTGGTGGATGCTTAAGGGTTTGAACAGTTGTAGATTAGCAAACATAAACTCTGGTCGTTTTAAATGGTTGTTAGATGTTGTTACCTTCTGGTAATTTAACATAGCTATTGAACATTGCCATTTATAGTGGATTTATTGTACCCATTGAACATGGTGATTTCCCATAGTTTTTTGTATGTTTACCAGAGGGTAGATGTTGTTAGTGACTCTTCCATCCAAGCCAAGCACATTTCATACCAATTGTTTTCGTGGAATGTGTTGGAAACCCAGCTGTGAACATGTTGGGTTGTAAGTTGACAATAGTTGATACATAAAACATAATCATATAGTAATAGTTAATAATGTCTAAACATAACAATACATCATAGTATTTTATAGTCATTCTACATAATATGCTGAGTATGACACTTTCAATGTTTCGCACCATGCAGGAACCCCGCTGTCACGTCAGGTATTGGCAAAAGCCATTGGAGCGGATGGTCCGATTCTGGCAGGTGGCGTGGGATTGATCAACCCTTCATTGACTAAGGAGGGTACCACGGGTACCACGGGTACCACGGGTACCATTTGTTTCACCCGTTTATCACACGATACTCACTATACTTCTTGGGACTCTATCTTGTGAAAGGAATCTTGAATAATTAATTCGGACTTGACATTATCGTATTTACTGTAGGGTCTAGCAACGCACTCTGGAAATTGCGGACATGTGTAGGGTGGTCAGCGGCAAGATCTAAAAACATCTAAAAACTATTTGTTGAGATTCTTGTTATTTATAGTTGGATTTCAGTTCTTCCAAACTTCACGGCAATGTCACTACATCGCACCACCTGACTGTGTGTTTCTCAACCGTGGGGACCCTTAAACAGAGGCCCCCAGCATAACCCAAAATGAACCTGGAAAGCGTCACATGCAAGAAGTTTTAATATAAAGCAAAGCCACCTTTGAGGCCTTTGTGTGCCAGATTTCGTTTCAGCTGTGGGATGGTCCTCTCATATCCTTTCAATCCTTTGGACTGGTCCAGTGGTCCAGGTCTGGTACTGGTTGGATCCATCAACGGCGGACAAGCGTCAAACCTTTGCACTTTGATCGCTGGTGGGGACGTAGCTCTGAGCGTCACTGGGCACCGGCACCGGTTGGAATGGGTCAATGGGCTGCTTCAGCGTTACAAGTTTGACAGCCCTGTGAGGGTGGGAACATGTGTGGTTTCTGTGATGGCTCTTTGCATACATCAGGAGGAAGAAAGGTTTCTCCCGTTTAGCGTCATAAACATCATGACCCTCAGCCGCGGATCAATTATCCTGATTTCGCTTGGCCTGCGTGGCGGATCGTATTTCAATTCGGAATAAATTATGTTTTGTTTAAGCAAAGCAACTGATCCGCGATCCGCCATGTGACTCATATGAAACATGTCAGGAGTCTAAGGGCAGAGGGTTGCAGCAACTAGTCAAGAGGAACAACTTTTGTCCTGGTATGTAACAACATGCAAGTGTATTCGGATATATAGGTATATAATCAAGTATATATACATATTATGTATGTACGTTTATTTATATATACACCCATTAAATCATTATCTACCCAAGATTATCCAGCTTTGATTGTTTCCCCACCTGCCAGGTGAGGGTTGTTAGATTTTATCAGAGTTGTTCTTTTCCTCATCCTCCTCCTCCGCCTCGGCTAGCTGTCCTCCTCCTCCTCCTTCTCCTCCGCCTGCTTCTCCTCGACCATGTCTGCATCAACTTCCACCTCAACTTCCGCCTTGCCAACTCTTGGCCAAGCTCTTTGCCAACTTCCCAGCTCAATGTGCACCGCTGAACCTCAACCTGGGACCTTCCCAGCTGAGTGTGCACCGCTGGACCTCAACCTGGGACCTGCCCAGCTCAGTGTGCACCGCTGGACCTCAACCTGGGACCTTCCCAGCTCAGTGTGCACCTCTGGACCTCAACCTGGGACCTGCCCA
>Ga0126342_10022033_pt1 | contig 10568 bp, 8 predicted proteins | sample Cyp1metagenome_FD_92528 | JGI IMG/M metagenome (GOLD analysis project Ga0126342, IMG submission 92528) | Coral microbial communities from Lord Howe Island, Old Settlement Bay, Australia - Cyphastrea 1 metagenome | ecosystem: Host-associated > Invertebrates > Cnidaria > Coral ...
CTGCAGCCTGCATGGCACATGTGGCGCCTAAAACAAGGGGCCCCTGAGCCGTCATGTCGCGTTGGTGCGACCAAATCTTCTCATGACCTGACAGTGGCGAAGGCACAGGTTCAGTTGCTGCACATTCCCAACATATGGAAAGTCATAAAAGCCATGTTCCAAACCGCCAGAAATAATAAATAGACAACGATTATATCTACAGTAGAGTCTTATAATGAGACATCAACCAGATATGTAATGAGACATCATTGTAATGAAATAGACTGGGATAAGCCCACCGTCAGGTGATCCTCCAAACCAAATGATGCTTGGGTCTACCAGGAACCGTTTTTTGCACCAACAATGGTGGCTGGATCCTGTCCCGGTGATGTCCGTGGAGGATGCCATGAATCTTCAACTCCCCCAAAAAAAGAACTGGGGATGAAGTGGGAAAAAAACGAAAAACATATTTAGAGCAAATCTGCGAACTCCAACAATAGGAAAACATGAAAAAAAACACATAAAATGATAAAGAAAAACACAAAGGTTGCCGGCGAGAATGGCCACACTTCTGCTTGTTGGTTTGGAACCTCCATTTACCCGTATCAACCAACTTAATGGTGCAAATCCAAGCAAAAGAAACTCGGCAAACCAACCGAGGGGTCACAATTAGCAGGATCCCATTTTAGGAGCATACCCAATTTCATAAACCATCATTGTGGCTGGTGATTTCATTGTGCGCACAATATTTCCCACCTCTCCCAGCCCCATTTTATCATTTTGCTTCATTAAATCACCTAACAATTCTTCTATTTCCTATTCTTTTCGTGCCGGTTCGTTAAATCACCTAACAAATCCTCGTATTTCCTATTCTGATCGTGTTGCTTGGTTCCATCACCTAAGAAATCCCTCACGTTCTGCCAGATGCCACCCCAACTAGGGACATCCTTGGCCCAGCTACGCCGACAGAACTTCCTCCGGCGCCATCTGCAGATATCTCTGCTGAAAGGCTTGGCTATAGCGCTCCCCCACTATGTTTTTCATGAGCCTGGGAGGTTTGGTGCAGGTGAGGCGAGTGCAGGGGCAAAAACACCTAGGAAATTTCTGGCTGAAGTTCATGTTTCATATTTTATGTTTACTATATGTTTACTGTATATAATCATTGTCAATAATGATAAATCTGGCTGATAAGAATTCACTGACCTGAAAATTGCTGTTGTCATTGCTGTTGTCATTTTTGGCCGTGCCGGGATGATCCCTCCATAAACCCATCATGAACCAGAGAGGGAGAACAGTGAGGGCGTTGCAATTTATCCTCTGGTTATTTAACAGTTTGCCATGGAAAATGGCCCATAGAAATAGATGGTTTACCTATTAAAAAAGGTGATTTTCCACGGCTATGTTAAATAACCAGAGGGTATCCAGAATGATGCAGCAAAATTGGAAAATGATCCATGCGACTTGTCCTTGAAAATAATGTCTTTGAACTATCCTCAGTAGTGCGCCATCCGAAAATCTCAGCCATTTCTACATATCCCCAAGGTGAGCCCCTGAAAACCCATCATTGATGATCAATCCCCTTTTTTTGTCGATCTCTTTTGGATCACTGGACCTCCAACTGCCTCTGGCTCCCCATTGGAGGTGTAATCCTCCCCCAAAAACGTCAGGGACCAGGCTGGAAAAGAACCATGTTCTGCAACAAAAACCGACCAGTACTCCCTTCCCACGTTCATATTAGACAGCCTCAGAAACCATGGTGGACCTTTATGGGATTTACAGGTCTTTGGGGCCCAAAATTGGGGGTGTTTAACAGTTATTAGAGGGATAGGATTAGTGATTCTGTAAATTTACAACCATGGTCCGTGGTGGTCTACAAGATTGCTTTCTATTTTCATCACACAACCAGCGGATGACTTTGTAGAACATCTATGCCCATGGCCTTTCCCTGCCAATGCACCGCTCCGCCACTCCCTACCCTTTTGCTGCAGCGGATGAAATGTCAATGACAGGCGTCACATACATTATATCAATTTATATCATAAATATGTGTGTGTATGTGCCTATGTACATATGCGTGTATATATATATATACACGCATAGAAGTGTATATACGTGGATACATGTAGTTTCTCTTCATGCTTTTCGTGTTTCAAGATGTTTCATCCCATTCTACATCCCATCTTATCTAATTGGTGGTTTCAACCCCCCTGAAAAATATGAGTTCGTCAGATTGGATCATCATCCCCAATCTGGTTGGGGAAAATAAAATTCATGTTCCAAACCACCAACCAGTTATATTCCCACTACATACCCTCTGGTTATTTAACATAGCGAACTGGAAAATCACAATTTTTCATGGGAAAATCCACTAATGGCCATTTTCAATAGCTAACTGTTAGATTACCAGAGGGTACTTGGATTGAAAATTCCCATTTATAGTGGATTTACCCATAAACAATGGTGATTCTCTATAGTTACGTTAGTTTACCAGAGGGTATATATTTCCCATCTTGTCCCATTAATTACATCCCGAGGTGCAGGGCGAATTTCTCCACGTCATCGGTGATGCCGCCGCAGCCCATCCCTTCGAGATCCTCGGTTCGCGATCCACGGTTGCGGTGACCGTTGACACCAGGGGAAAACGAGGATCTCATGGGTCACTGGATTGGTTTCTGCGGGAAAATCTACAGGAAACCACGGTTTTTACCATGAAATATAGGGCTTTCCTGTAAATGTTCCCATCATCCAATTCTATGAATGGGGGATTTCATGTGGAGAAAACTTGGTGAATTAGATGGAATTTAGATGGATTTCTTACATGATGAGCATCAAAATATGTTGTGGTTGAAGATATCAGCTCGGGATATGATCCTACTAGAATGAACTAATCTAATGCGATATCATAGGGGATTTTTCATCCCAATCCGTTTAACCGTCCCATTGACCAACCATGTCTGGTTTTTTTTAAAGAGCACCATCCCAGTCATAGGAAAACCCACCCGAATACTCTAAGGGGATGGTTTTTTTGTTGGGTTTATCACAATCATGGGGTATATATATATATATACATATATATATATATATATATATATTGATAATATGATGTGTATGTATGTATGTATATGTATATATATATATACATATGTGTGTGTATGTATGTGCAGCATATATAACCGGCATTTAATTCAAAAAATATGGTCCATATCAGGGAACGCAACATATGGGAACACATGGGAATAATATATATATATATATATATATACAGTACATATAGACTGTACACGCACAATTGGTATGAAACCAACAATGATGGGTATATGCTATACTCAAACATGGAGATTCTGAATGTCGGGCATGATCATCCACAACATGCCACGGCCTTCCATACAGATTTTTTGGGAGAAGTAATTGACTCATGATGCATTGATGACCATCCAATCATCCACAAAAAAATTGGTATGTAATCCATGTAATCCATGTTCAGACTTCTGACCATGAAAAAAATATCGACTTGAACATAGTTGCACCTAGCAAACTTGGATTTGCACCCAGGGGTTCCCACAAAATAACAGATATTCACTATAGATTCCCCAAATGGTAGATTGTCCATTGGGAAAATAAAAAATCACCAAAAAAACAAAGCCATGCAAAAAGCATCAAAAAGCATCCCAAACTCCACTTGGAAACGGATGGCTGGATAGTTGGGGCTTATCATCTGGATAGTTGGGGCATGGTTTTCTGATAACCCCAGATAGATAGGGGAGATACCCTCCAATCTGAACATGGCTGGAAAATCCATCATAGATGATGCTCCCAGCTAGAAACATCCATTTAGAGGGGACTGCCTGATTGTCCCTATAGTTCTGGCATGTCATGGCCATGTATGCACCTAAAAAAAAGAGGAACTGCGCCCCCAAGCATTGCTGATCAGCGTCGACAATGGTGAGACTGTCCGTCTGCACATCGTAAAGCACATTGGTGGGGTGAAAATCCGTGTGGTACCTCGGCTGACGATGGCAGGTTAGGGGCCGGTTTGAGATCAAATTGACCTTAGAAACACAAACTCCCTCCCTTCAGTCTGAAAGCGGGAAAAAATCCGGACTCACATGTTTGAAAACACATAAACATAGCTATAGCTATGGTTGTTTAATGGCTAAATCCACGAACTAAATCACCATGTTCAATGTCGCAAACTGTTTGTCACGCGACAAACGCGTGCGTTTTCCCCTCTCCAAGGGACTACCCATTGATGGCTTTGCCAATGGGTAACCCTCTGGTAAACAAACACTTTGCGACATAGAAAATGGTGGATTTACCCATTGAAAATGGTGAATTTATGGTGGATTTAGCCATTAAACATGGTGGATTTATAGTGGATTTAGCCATTTTACATGGTGGATCTTCCCATCGTTTTTGGTATGTTTACCAAAGGCTGGGCCCCTGGATACACCGACCACGACATCGGCCACGACCACGACCAATCACGACCACGGGGCATCACTTCGCCACCATCGCTGTACTGCCTGTGAAAGTCCGCGAGCAACTCCCCAACGCCTGCAGCTGTGCGGCAGTCAAACCTGGCCGGTAAATCCCCTACAATGTGGTGCCCCAAAACGTGATGTTTGTTGGTTTATAAGCCCCATTAACTAGTTCGTTATATCTACCATAAACCATAGTTATTGGAGTTATGTTCACCAACTTAGCTAACGAACTGGGGCATCACCTTGTATAAATGTTGCGGTTATCTCTGAACGGGGAATTTTCCAACAAAATTCATGGAGCCAGATATTACCAGATAATCCAGATATTACCAGAAGGTAGTTGAAACGTTTAAGCCCCAAGCCTATCCAACCCTGCCATCTCCGCCCCCACTTGGTGGTTTTTGTTCACATCAATCGGGATGCGAAAAATCCTGCCTTTTTTGGGGGGGTTTCATCCACTCAACGGTTCCTGCAAGGTGGCTGTAACGTGGCCATCCCCAGTAACCCCAGTTGTAAGATGTGGTAAATTCCTTTATGAGCCCTATTAACACTTACAGACAATCCATAAAAGTGTTAATAAAAATGGATTACATATAAAATCCACTTATATAAACATATAAAATCCACTTATTATAAAACTCATTTATTACATTTATAAATTCCTTTATGGATTAAACATAAAGCCCATTCAGAATTGGAGCTGAACTCAGCGCCTGCACAGACGCTTTCGAGGCGTTCCTGATCCTGCCACGTCGACAAGTCCAGATCGGCAATGAAGCGACCCAACCTCCGCAGTAAGGGGAGCTGAACTTTCAGAGAAATGGTGATAAATAAATAGGGCACCAAAATAGAAGTTAGTACAGTATGGCAATGTACTAAGCTACTATCTAGTGAAGTTGGATTATAACATCTGAAATACTTATAACTTCACTAACTCCATAGGGTAAAAAATATGTCGAACTAGTTGATGGTGTTCATACACCAACTTGAGTTACCATGTCTGTCACTTGAATCACAGGAAGGGACCCCCTTCCCGAAGCTAAGTTGGATTGTACAGTAACAGGGGTTGGTAACTGTCCCATTTTGGGAATATTGGACATCACCTTATAGTAGCCATTATAGACCATATACCTAATGGTTGGGTGATGTTCAATGGGGACATTTAATGACCCATGAGTAAGTAGGTTCACTCGCTAACACGGGGTTATGGTATAGTTAGATGATCTTACCCTCTGGTAAACATACAAAAAGCCATTGAAAATGGCCATTTATAGTGAGCTTTCCCATTAAAAATTGTGATTTTCCATAGTTATGTTAACGTTTACCAGAGGGTAGATGGACCCAGGAACCAACTTACAAGTGGCATATCCCCCCTATCCTCCTGTTTCATCAACTCGGGATGGCCCATGGCTAGGCCAAGGGGCTGCACTCCCGCGCAGCGCCGGGCGACTAAGAGGTCCTTGGTAAAGACAAGGCCCCAGTCGAATACCCTGGAAGTTCTGTGACTTTATTGCGATTGTTTTATGACACTGGATCATCCCATTTTCCCATCATTAAAGCTATAAACTACTGTTGTAAACCAATTATATGGGAACATGCCCAAAATATCCCAAAATGATATAGGTACTGGTTGGTGGTTTCAACCCCTCTGAAAATATGAAAGTCAGTTGGGATGATGACATTCCCAATATATGGGAAAATAAAGCCATGTTCCAAACCACCAACCAGTTATTGCGATTGTCTTTTTGATCTTTATTGGGTTTTTGTGACTTGATTGGAGTGTGTTTGTGACGTTATTGGGTTCTTTTGTGACTTGATTGGGCTGTTTTGTGACTTTATTAGGTTTTTTGTGACGTTATTAAGTGTTTGTCTGGCTCTATTGGGATTTGATTGGGTTTACTTGGGGTTTTATTGGCCATCCAACCACTTGCGTCTTTTAAGAAATGTGACAAACCCGATGAAAAACTACACCAAACTTTACCAAAGTATAATGACCCCATTTATGTAGACCCATGTGCCCAATTGTGTCATTTGGGGGCCTGAAAGCCCCCCAAATGATGATCATCGGTCCTTGAGTCCTTGCATCCCAAGTAAACCACATGTCAACAAATCTCAATTACTGTAAACCCCAATTAAATCTCACTTGAACCGCGATTTTTTCCAGGATCTATCTCAATCAAACGCTAAGTTACCAGTTCTGTGCAAAACGTCGCACCAAAAAAATGTCTTTACGACCGCCAGACTGCCCAATTGGCAGCAAAGGGCCAAGCCGGCAACGAATTCCCAAATATCTCCCAAGTTATGTGGATTGTCAATGAAATGTCGATATTTGGGTGATATGTGGGATCAAGCGAAAAATATGTCCATATATATATATCATACAAAATCGCAAATGCGTCCAACCCATTCCCATTAAGTGACTGATCATACCCTCGTTTCCCATGATTGTCGATGAAATTAACCGGGGATAACCGGGGTCTAATTCTTAGCCTGCCTCCACCAGAACGACCCTGAGAGACACATGTATTTTGTTGCATGGCTCAGAAATGTCGCACCAAAATCACATCGGATGGCTTTGGAAATACATGATTAAAAGATGCGGCTCCTGGTATTCCAAGTTGGCTCCCCATACTCACATCTCAAAACACGCAACTTCTACCCAAAATCGTCCTTAAAACTTTAAATCTCGTCAGGTACCCTGTCCATGTCCTTGACAAATCTATGAATCTATACCAATCTCGCATATTCAGGGGAAAACATCTCCAACCGGACTCCAGCATACTAGTAGCATCGATATGGAATATCCATCAAGAAAGTAGATTGCTTCTTGTGGATTTCCTGAAGGAGTTGTTTATGCTGTTTTTGAGATATTTTGAGTTAGTTGGAGGATGATCATTATTATTGCGTCCATCAGTATCACTATTGTTTACTATAATTTCTATCATCACCATTGTAAAATCCAGCATTCTGTTGTTCACCATCATCATTGGGTATCTCCAGGTAAAATTCTGTATAGCAACCCCCAAAAAGACGCTGAACTGTGTTTCCAGGATGCTAGTTTGATGATATGTTCCCAATCATGTTCGGGTCAAGTAGTTACTGTATCTTGAATCCCTACAATTACATTGCATTACTGCATCATGAAATATTTAACTAGTCAAGCAAAGTTTAATAATATTGTAGTTATTGTATCATCATTAAGCCATTACTTGGCAATAACCCCAAGACTATCCCATCGTCATTGGCTAGCTATACCACCACATTGGTTATATCCAGATAATATAGCTGCACCACCATGTTTCTTGGTACAGGATCTCCGACCCCCCCATCAACCCCCACCGCCCATCGGATCCATCGTCCAAGCCGCAGACTTGAAGCGTTTCTTGCCGTTGGGACTCCAGATCTCGACCGTGCTATGGGGAAAGGCGAGCCGGGAATCCTCAAAAATGCTGAAGGTTGGTGGATTTCATGGGGAAAAACATAGAAAAATGGGCATGTTACATGGGAAAATGGGGAATAGAATGGGAATATGATGGTGCCCAGTCTACTTATTCTTACCTAGCCCCAAAAAATACAAAAAAATAAATAATTGGGATTTGTATAACCGTATAACCAAATTTCTTTTTCGGAACGGAGAGTTAACATGGTTGATGCTCAATTATAGTATAATCATATAGTTCTGGTTGGTGGTATACCTACCCCTCTAAAAAATATGAAAGTCAGTTGGGGTTACTATTCCCAACATATGGAAAGTCATAAAAATTCCATGTTCCAAACCACCAACCAGAGTTTATACGTGGGTTTTGCCTGGGGTTTTGCCTGGGTACATCCACATCATGGCGGCACCTCATCGGGCCACCAGGGATCCAAAAAGGACACCGATTTCCGGAGTTCCACTATTCGTTCGGCATCTTTTTGGAAAAAAAAAACTGGGAGGTGTGCATTTTTGAAGAATGAGAAGGGAAACAATGACTGATTATGATAGATAGTTGATAATTGATAATTGATCAGATTGATTTAATAATGACAGATAATTGATAGTGATAAATAACGAAAATAAGAATCATCAAACCAGGATTGCAAACCTAGGTTCGACAGATAGCATCTTGCAAAACATTGACAATAATGATGTACAAGAGTCCCTAGATCGTACGTGATATGTAATATACATAAATATTCATATACCATATACTATGTATATATATATATGTGTGTGTGTGTGCGTGTGTGTGTGTGTACAAGTGGATGTCATGATCAACACCCATGGAAAGCACCTAATTAACGTGGTAAAGCCAGTGCCATACACCGTCCCGGGTTTTGCAGGCTTTGATACATCTTAAACCCCCATATCTTCAATAATCAAAATTGAAGCCTCCGAATTTTACCTCCATCCCTATCCCCTTTAAAAAGGGTGCAACCGACACCTGGCCCGCTAAGCCCGCAGCTCCCGGCCCATGGTGACATGGTGACACGGGCCTTCAGAAGATCCGGGAATCTCTGTAGGAGCTGATCGCAGTTTTCCAGGTTCGTGGGCAAGTTGCTGCCCAAACGTTTGCTACTCACGCGCTTGATCATCCATCCTGGAGATGGGCCATGGCTTTACGAAATGCCATGGTGCCATGGTGCCATGGTGCCATGGTGCGCACTGTGGTGCGCACCCCCCACCTTTTTGGGGAGGAAAAGAGACTGAGGGTGAGACGTGGTGAGACTGAATTCTTGGGATATCAATGATATCAGTTAACCTCTGGTACTCCAGGGTAAATGGGACCCAATGATACCAGTGATACCAGTGACCCGGCAAGATAGCTGCAGGTTGGCTGGCTGGGGTTATCACACCAGTCATACACCATATCACACCAGCCATACCATATTTCATGTTTGCGGCTTGTCAGGATTTCTCGCATGAGATGCATGTCATCAAAGCTGGCAATTGAAAGTCCACCATTTTTTTCAATGGTTTTTCCATGTTTTTCCCCCATAGGGGACTTTCCATTGCCACGTTTGATCGATGGAATCATCTCACCAGTGACTTTCATAGGGAGAAAAAAAAACATAAGTGGATGAAGGGAGTTTCATGGCTACATCAACACCTTTTTTTCATGGCAAAAGTCAGCTATTCCAGTGAAATTGTGATGGATTTTCCATGATTTTCCCAATCTTCCGGTTACTGGGTGTATGTATTGTGATTGATTCATATAAAAATTCCTTGGCTTGGCCCTGCTGTACACATAAAAAACACTCATCACCATCTGCTCCCCAGCTCTGCCAGCTCTGCAGGTCCTTCTCTATGATCATTCTCCAAGAGCCAGGCCGCATTGCCTGAGATGTGCAGGACTTCACACGAAACAATTCATGAGTTTTAGCTATGTTTTCGCCACAGAAATCTAGAAAAATCATCAAAAAGTCATCCAAATTCGGAAATGATGAAAACCATGATGGGATGTTGTGGGTTTTTTTTGGAGGGAGGGATCAACAACAAGGCCATGCCTGGCATCTCCTGCATCCTGGCTATCGTTGATATATCCCCCTAGGTCATGATGCGATGCGTGAGGTTGGCCCGTGGGACATGTTGAATGATCTTCAGCTACCCACCGGGCCACCATCTGCAACAACACCATCTGGTTGGTGGTTTACAAACCATCTTGAAAAATGATGGAGTGAAAGTCAATGGGAAGGATGACATCCCATATGAAATGGAAAATAATCCAGCCGCGTTCCAAACCACCAAGCGGTTAATAATGGTTTATAGTGGTTAATAGTGATTGATCATGGTTTCTAATGGTTACTAATGGTTCTATAATTGTCAAATATGGTTATATAACATATGTTATATCACGATTTGTAGGGTTATTTGCTGATTATAGGCCATTTGTGGATGAGATCACGCCATTTCTGAAGTCTGAAAATCATGTCAGTCTATCCACTGGTCCATCACCAAGTCCCTCGAACAATCAATACTGGTTGGTGGTTTCAACCCCTCTGAAAAATATTTGTCAATGGGAAGGATTATCCCATGTATTATGGAAAATAAAAAATGTTTGAAACATCAGTTAGAATAATTGTTTGGTGGATTTAGAGTGGATTTAGAGTGGATTTAGAGTGGATTTA
>Ga0126342_10022034_pt1 | contig 10568 bp, 6 predicted proteins | sample Cyp1metagenome_FD_92528 | JGI IMG/M metagenome (GOLD analysis project Ga0126342, IMG submission 92528) | Coral microbial communities from Lord Howe Island, Old Settlement Bay, Australia - Cyphastrea 1 metagenome | ecosystem: Host-associated > Invertebrates > Cnidaria > Coral ...
AAATCACTATAAAGTGGGGTGAGTGACCCCCGGAAGGAGCGCCGCTGGAGGTGCATAAAACAAAATATAGCAGACCTTGACCCCTGTCATTTTATAGAGGATATGTTCATGGGTATTATATATGTATGTATGCATAGATGGACTCACAACTAGGGCTTAGGATTATATCATATCACCTCCAAAAATGGTTGACAGATCAACAAAGCAGCAGAATATGTTCAAGCGATGATTTCACCACCGGTGTCCACTGGGGCAGGTGGGTGTTGTTGTAAAGCTGAGGAAATATCTTCTTGCATGCTGAATCATCCAGTACACTTGGAGTGCTTCCACAATTTTGTGGCTTTTCTGTGCTTTTCTGGCATTGAAACCGCATCTTATGGTCTCTTGGCGCCTTTTACACAAACACGCGCATCTCTGGAAGCTTTGGAACCAACATTAACCAACACGCTGGACATTGACATGTTGATCAGGTATTGTCAGATATCGTCAGCAGGTCTTTCGCCTAAGTTCATGCAAGCTGCCACATGCTGCCACGATCTACAAATGCAAACGAGACACAATACCTTTCGCGCCAAGGATAGCGAGTCCTAGCATTTGCCAAACAATGTGGTATGTCTGTCTCAAACAATCCCCCCGAGCAAATGGACTGGATTCAATGCTGGTCATCACTGTTTGAGAAATAGTTCACCCATTCAGTTCGCTTCCAACAAGCCCCAGCCTCTGTCTTGGATACCTTTTTCAGCATCTCTGGGTCTAAAGACCTCACATGCCGACCAGTTGTCGAATGCTTGGTACAGGAGTGTGGTGGTTGATTTGCATAGATTTGCACTGTGACTTGCATGATGTTGCTCGCAGAAAAGGCCACAGTTCTTGCTTGTTACATGTCTACATTGGTCACGATTTTCGCCTGGGTCTAGAAATCAACAGAGGGAAATTTCTGTGCACGAAGGTTGCCCTGTATACAGTACATACGTATAAAGTATAAAGCGTATTCACTTAAACCATGCACAGGAAGATATTGAGTCCTGCATTTGAGTTCGGGACATCCTGCTTTCTGGACAGCCATTGATTCAAAAGCACTGTATCACACTGTATCACAAAGTATGAGTTCTCGCCTAGTAGAACGTCGAATATCATCAAATCAAATAAGGCGTTGACAACATGCGTAAAAATGCCTAAACACACACACACACAGCTGTTTATCTTTGGCCAAAGACTCCAAAGTCTGCTGACATTTCCCCAGGAAAATGTCACCTCTTGGAGCCAAACCCATCTTCCCAAGGGCAAGGAGACTCGTCCTCAACCACCGCCGCTGGGTTCGCTCAGGCATCGAAATCCGATTTCTAAGTCAAGGGAATACCTGTCCTACCCAAACTAGTCTGCGTACACAAACATTTTCTCCTGTACCCCTCTTGGATGAATATATATGTTGCACACTACAATAATATATATGATAGTATATATAGGTGATTATATGATACCGGTATTAGATGATATTAGTGCCTATGTCTCTTTTATAAAGCGAATCGGAATAACTTGCCGGGAAATTAAGAACCCCAAAATCCCACCCCATGAATGCGGCCATAAGTTGGAGGTATCTCCCATTTCGAGGCAAACTCAAACCTTTTCAGTCCTTTTCGGTCGTCCGACGCGCACAGTGGGCATTTGCGGGCTGTATGCTGAGCACTACAAGCATGTTGCCTGTCTTACTTTACATGCCCTTCTTCAACTTTGTTTGACCGTTGCACTTTTGCCCGCAAGCCGCCTGTAAGACTGCTTCAAGTCTCAAGACTGCCTTTGGCTGAACATCTGCACCTACTGTGCTGTGCAGAATTGCCCTTGGAAAAAAATGTATATAGTGATACAAATGCTGACCAGTTTTCCAAATTTCTAATTTTTGAACTTAGAATACGGCCAAAAATCTTGTTTTTAGGATATTTTAGAATGCCGGCCAGGGGGCATTCTACTCTTTAGTGTGTCGATGCATCAAACCACAGTATTGCCATACTAGGGTCGGGGTCGGCCCGCTGTTTCCAACAGCGGGGGATTGCGATAGGAGTAAAAATCAATATATTTTTTAGAATAGGTATAGTTCGAAATATCATATTAGTTTGAAATATGAAATTATTCGGCTGCTCGTTGTACACTCCAAGCTCTAAGTTTTGCGGCGGGCGAGTAGAATAAGGCGCAAGCCGGTAGGAGCGTAGCTAAAAAGCGCAGTTCCAAAAAATATCAGAATATCAATTAGGTTACTTTATAGCATTATATATTAAGTTCTGTGTAGCTATACTAATTCACAAACCGGGATTCCCGAAGCTACAGCGAATCATAACCCATCAATGAGAGCTCAGGTAGGAGGAAAAAAAAACATAATAACGGATATGCCTGGGCACTGTTAAGGGAACAAAACCGTATGTGCGGTTGGTGTGTCTGTGGTGGCCGCTGGCAGTTGATAGAGGTCAGACACCTTATTGATTGGCCTTGAATCCATCTGGGATTGCAGCCATTCATGAACCAAAGTGCCTGCCTGCCTGCCGAGAAAACCTCATCTGAACACCCATTGCCCAGCAGCGGAACCTGCTATTGGCTGGACGGTTATGTTCGGCTTTGTACATACTCTGGCAGCATGAGCCTGATCAACTGCATCAGAAAACTAGACCATGATCTGCATGTTTATTTGAGGTCATACTCATCCAGCTTGGCGTACAACTGCCAGGTGCTGTGTGATGAGGTGTTTTGGATTCCCCGGAAAACTGCGACTAAGGACGAGTCATCGAACTCCGACGCTGGGGCGGCCCCTGGCAAGGGGCCGCCCTGCTGGTGCGTGACCAAGGCCGGGCTCCGAGGCCGCTGCATGAGGACAGTGCAGCCCTATCGATGTATTATGACTTTTGTTAGCACATGCAGTGACAAACTTCAGAATCCTTGTTGCTCCACTTCTCTGTCTTATCTCTGTCTTATGTGTCCTTCTCAACCCCTACTAAGCTGTTGTCCAGTCTTGGTCTGATCCCCGCTACAAGCACAGACTGGTGTTGCTTGTGGTCTTGCTATGTCTTGCATATGGTGCAACCAAATGCAATCCACATTGAGTGGTGGAATCGCAGGATCTTGCAGAATTGCTTCATGGTTCCTGACTTTGGTCCAAGCAGCTTGAGCCAAAATGGATACGGGAAAAAAAAAAAACAAATCCCTTTGCAGCCACCGGGTCCTTTGGAAGAAAACCGTTCTGCGGGATGAAGGCCACCTGCAGAGATGTTCTGTCCATCTTGGTGGCGGTTCGACTATGTTGGTAGCATACCATTCTTGTCGGGTTTCGGCTGTCAATCTGCTACCACAAATCTTGAAGGAAGAACGCTCAGCTCAGTGTGGCCTGGAAAAGTTCTTCAGCCACCTGGAGCAGCTGAATACGGATCTCATGCGGCAAAATAGGAAGGGTGAAGGGAACTCAGGGCTGGTGAGCTTAGCTCAAGATTTTGGGTTAAAATTCTCTGGCCAATGTGTTAGAAGGCACAGAATCATGCAGAAAATGACACCAGTCAACACGTTCTGTTTAGATGGTCTTTGTATATCGTTGTGATGTACGTCGCATGACAAAGCCATTTTTCAAGATATGGACAGATATGGAAAGCAAGTATTGAATTCCGTTTAACCATGGTAAAATATGGTAAACATGTTTAGTTTCACCCGTTCCTACATCTTTGATGACACAAGCTGCAGGCCTGGCGAGACCTTCCTCCTGTCGATCCTTGCCGGTGCCGGGAGTATCCAGGCTGGGAGCCGAGGCCCACAACGCTCTATATTTGTGCCTCCAAGTCTCTGGTCTCAGTCTCCACATATCTATGGAATAGAGTCTGACTACATTCCATGTATATACATATATATATATATGAATGTATCAATATATATGTATATATAAATATATATGTATACATAAATATATTATATAATGCAATTACATTTGGATATATCAGTATGTCTGACAACCTGCTCTCAGAGTCTCAACAATCTTGAGATGTTCAACTGTTCAAAATGCCAGTGTCACCGGTTTGATCCATGGACTCTCTGGCTCAAAGATTTGACGAAAGATGATGAAAGGATGAATATGGATCAATGTACATCAATGATGATCAATGTACACAACTTTCTGGCCCTCCACTGGACGCTCTTCATCACCAGGGACTCGCCGGGGACCCCAACCTTTTCCGCTGTACAGCCTGGCCGAAAACGAGAGGCGCAGAGACGACATTTCCATTGCTGTATTACATTCGAGCGTTGTGAAATCAAAACAAATAACAGCAATACATAGCAATCATTGGAATCATGTCAGGTTTGCCAAATGATGAGCTTCTGCATGAGTCGGTGCTTCAAGAGCTGGCAATCCATGTGGCTCAGGGGAAGCTCTGTAGGAGATCAAACATGGATGCAACATCATCCAAACCCAGAATGATAAATTCGGCCTATATGTCACGTATGTGCCCTGCTCGCTGTTTAAGCCATCATTCTCGGTGCCAAACTTTGCACAACACGGGCTGCTGCCTAGCAATAAACGGACCTGGCACAGCGGTGGCGCGCAGCGCCTGTTGGGAATGAGCCTCTTCAATGAGCTGCCCGAAGAGTAAGTCCTCATGATCGCTGAAATCTGAAACCCTCTGGCCGCCAAACCATGACTTTGCTACAAAGATTGAATCCAGGAAATTCACAGAGCTGTTCAGAACCTGTTGTACAATGAATCTCACCGTTGAAGTTTTTCTACTTAGCATCCAAACAAAATCTCACTGGTTTCTTGGACACAGACGCTGTTTCTTGTTCTTCCTGTTGTTCTTCCTCCGGTGGTTGCTGTTGTTGTTGCTGCTGCTGGTGTTGTTGTTGTGGTGGTGGTGTGACTATACACTCTTTCCGCAATGGCCACCTCTCCTCGATGAGCTGGCAAATGTGCTCTGGTGTCGCTCGTTGGTACCTGCGAGGATGCAAAAACCACACACTTCTGGACTCAGTGCATAATGATACGGCTGCGGGCATGAGATGTATAATCTCCTGAGTGCCTGATGTAGCCAGTAGGATCCAGTAGTGGGATATTTGGTGGATCCTGGAACTTGACTGGGATTCGTTTTCAGCCAGCTCAAGTTTAGTTGGACGATGATTTGGCACCAAAGCTGGGGCTAAATGCAAAGGTCATGGCTACTTTTGATCCTACAAAAACCGTCAAAATCCTACAAACCAGTACAAGTGCGCCACCCTCGCTGTAAAAGGAGTAGCTATCATAATCCAATCCTCAAAACAGATCCACAGCCTTTTTGACGCGCAAAAGGTGCGCATCGGCGAAAGAGGCTTCGACCTTAAAACAAACCTCTACTTAGCACGTAGCACGAACACACCCACGATATGTATTGATATGTGTGATGACCCAGTGCGTTGATGTGCCTTTGTAGTACGGCATTTCTAAGCAATAATCTGTTATGCAAGTGATGAGGCATAGCAAGTTGGGCAGTCAAAGCGTGCGCGTTGGCCACGTGAGATCCTCTTGACCTCTCGCGCTAGGTTCATTCTGTGCTGGGATGGCGTATGAATCTTCTGATGGCTTCGTTTGGAAAAGGCACCCTGTTGGAAAATCCTAAGTGTATCACATTTCTCCACATGTAGCGGGTCTACCATGAAGCCCGAATGGTCTGACTCTCATGTGCTGCTGCCACAATCAACAAAGGAAAACAAAGAGGCAAAACAGCAACATACAACGAAATACAAAGTTAAAGCTACCTTTTGCCCTTCTACTTGGCTTCAACATTAAACGCAAGATGCTGGACTGTCCAAGTGCAGGAGCTTTCTTATATGATCAAATTGCCTTGTGAAGACCGTGTTTCTTGAACGACACTTCCATAGTTCCAATAGCTTTTGATCTCTTTCTCAGCCATCCCAGCGATTCAAATCGTAGTTACAATTCCTACAGGCTGCAGCTGCTGGTATATTCCAAACCCCGATTTCTTGCGATATCGTATCGATGCCATACTAGATACAAGCATGTTGCAGGAGTAGAGTATTCACATGTCTCGGCAAGCCATCTATTCTGTGCTTTTTCATAGCGAAATCGTACAACTGAGATCAAGTTCACTGGAAACAAACTATATTGCCACGGGCTTTTAGATGTAGGGTCATAGACAGGACACCCCCCAGAATACCAATAACATCAATAACTTGGTGCCGATGCCAGTCTCATGCTGTGCATGTCCGCCCCGGTAGATAACATCTACCAGGGACTGGGGGCACATGCCTCGTACACAATTATGCACACAGCAACTCCATAAATTTGAACAGCATGGCATGAGTTCTATGATCGTTGACCTCTTTGTAAATATCACTCATGTGTCCCATCATGTCCCATCAATTTGTTCGTCCACCCGTATCATCAGTGCAACATTCACCAACGTATACCTTCCTTGATAATCGCTGCGGGCTACGCTACTTCCATCTGAATTTGTGATTCTCGCTCCATATCACTCCTAATCAGTCCAAGAGTAAAGTGTGATGAAAAGCGGCCTCGTGTGCCTTCGGAATTAAGTAGTATGACTTTTTAAATAACGAAACTGTAGGGTATTGAAGGATATGGTCTATAGTTTGTCTTCACAGATCTCTGCTAAGTGTTGATCTGCGTACCTTTACGTGCGTGGTGCCTCTCAAACAATAATTAACTGTGTTTGTTCATGCTGCAATTTTGCCTCAAGGCATGACATCCGTGAGGTTGCAGGTTCCGTCCTGGTAATGTTGCAAATATGTAGTTCGCAGTAGAAGTGTTTTATCAAATGGACCAAATGGACCACGGGGCCGAAGAAAATTCATGGTTCTCTACACGATTTCATACACGTCCTGTACATCCAGTGTCTGACACCCAGGCTGCTGCCTGAAACCAATGGTCCTTGAACCAGTGGTTCATCACACAAAGTACTAGTAGCAACGCAATTGCTTCAAGCAACGTCTGCATTTCAGCCGATTTCAGCCACAGAGCTTGCGGAGCGAAACACGCGCATCGCGAAGCTTGTGAGCAATCAAGCTCAAGCTAGAAGATCTAGAAGATCTAGGCGTTGAAAAACATCAGCTGAAAAAATCATCAAGTAACCATAAATCACCAATCAAATCACCAATACTCACCAATCAAATCATCATTGGAACAAACTGTGTCAGCTCATTCTCTAGTATCTCAATCCATTCTCAACCCCAACATGCCCTAACCTTAACTGTTCCAGGGCGCCAGGGCCGAGACCCAATGCAAAACTACACCCACAGCAGTCAGAGATGGCAAATGCAGTGACTGCTGCTGCAAATCGTATCAAATTATGCCATGTTCGAATGGTTGTCGACAGGTATAGTATAGTTATTCCTGCATCCTTTCATTAGATTTCATTAGTGTATGTATGGTATCCTATAGAATCTACTAGAAGGTTTCCCTCGCACCAGGTCATGTGTAGAGATGTGTCTTATGGGCCAGGTCGGTTGAGATCACATAATACATAAAATTATGATCATTCAATAGGTGGTGGATAACAATTCAGTACATGACATGAACAAATTGAAAGCAAAGAAGGCTCCATGAATCCAATGTGTTTTTCAGCTGATGTCCAATCTCAATCATCATGAAACCAGCTGGCAAGTTCAGCTGCCTTGAAACTGTGGGGCATCAAAACCGAACAATGCACTTTTTTCAGAATTCTCTACAACATTCTACAACTACACCTAGCTCACCTTCTGGATGGTTTCCAAAGAAACTCTACATGTACTTCCAGCATTGGATGAGAAGACACGATGGACACTGCTGATGTTGTATTTTGCTTAGCCTGTTTGAAAAGACATCTGTTGTGTCCAGCATGTCAAACTTTAGCAAACAAACGAGAGTCCCTTTGATGTATAGGTGGGTGAGCCCAGAGCACTCACAGCATCTCAGCATTTAATGAATTGGCTTGAAAGTCTAACTTTGGCCCTGGCATGCCCTGTCTCTCTAAACAAATGTTGTGCTTTTTTATGTGTTTGATGCCTTCAACCCCAACAAAAATGGATCAAGCATCTTTTCAGGTATTGTCCCGGCCTGGACATTCTCTAGGACTCTACGGATTCTAAGAAGATCTAAAAAGGCCCCAAACATGGCAGTTCCGGAACACCACCAGCCTCTCCAGAGCAGGAGATTCTGGAAATTCACGAAACGATAGATACGATAGACACAGACGGCACTGAGCCAGAGCTGACACTTGCAAAAAGGTCAGAGGGGCCTGCCTTGCCTGCCTTGCCCTCAAGACATGTCTTACGTCGTCTTACGTTGCCCGAAGTGGACATGATCTGAATAATTTTCGCCTGGAAGTCAAACTGGGGAACTGAGAGGCTTTCCTAGAAGTAGGTTCCAAAATGTCAGAGAATAGGCGAAGACTGTGAATCTGTTACAGGGGATATGGGCGGTTTCCAATCATGACTTCCAGCTGTCAGCTCTAGCTATTTATTGTGCCCGAATCTGTTTGAATGTTCAGCTTCTTCAAATTGGTTCAAACTCAAATCACACGGATTGTTTCACACCTCAGCCATTGCGGACTCACCCGTTGACAGTATGAGTCAGTATGGAGGCCTGGAGGCCTTATAAAGGTTATCGAATTTCCGAGCTTCAGGCCTTCCTACCAATTTCTGGGGATCCCTTCAAAACCCTTCTGATTTGACAATAAAACAGAAAATTTGCACAGAACATAAGTTCATCAACTTCAAGCACTTCCCCAAGACAATTGACAGTCAGTTAAGGTGTGTGTGATCACTAATTATCCACCAAGGCTTCGTTCTTCGGATGTACCGAAGATGTACAGTATCCTGGACTACAATGGACTACAACTGTTTGCTAGACATGGCATAATTGTATGATTTTCTTGTGCACTTCTTGTCTGGCTGTAGCCCTACGGGGTCAAGCAAATCTGCATTCCCCGAAATATCAGTTTACAAATTTGATAGGATTCCGCAAAATGGAGCAACGCAAGCTCTAACTTCAGGATCAAAGTATGTGGAGAATATATATATATATATATATATATTATAATCAAATATTAATTATACAGTATTATATTATATATATGTGTGTGTATATAGTTATACATAAATATATTCACAATTATATGAATCGCGCGTTTCCTCCAACCATGACAGCCCAGTTGCGCATCAACTCTGAGAGCTTTGGGAGCTCTGCCTGCGACCAAGGAGATGATCTCGCTGTGGACATCCCCTGGTGCCGTGCCGTGCCTCTGCAAAAGGCGGCTTGCACTGGTGATGCCTCAGCCACCGGGCATAGTTGGGCATAGTTGGGCATAGTTGGGCTGTTCGGGGACCCTTAGATCTGCAGGATAAGAGCCGGAGATTGCACCACATGTTCGACACCTGCTATAAATAGAAGATAGTAGAAGCATAAAGATCTAGACTGTCCAACGCTTGCCTGCCATTGCCTAAATTAAGTGTTGGGGTGGCACTAGTGGCTCATATTGCGTGAGACAAGCCTCTGCCATTGCTTGCACATCCATCCCTTCACAAAAACTGGCGTAAGATGTTGTCCTTAGAAGTCATCAACCCTATGCAAGTGAAGAGGAACTGTGTGGCTGTTGATATACTTGTTCTGTTTTTACCGGGCAGCTCGAGTTTCAATCAGGTTTGATCTTTCACACCATTGCACAAAGGAGTCAATTGGATCGCACGTGCCAGATAGCTTAGCAAATGCTATCGATTGGACTCTCGGGTCAAGAAAATGCGAAGGCTTGGTGGAGCATCCCTTCGAAAGATAGATAAAGATAGGGTATAAATGCTGATAATTAATATAATATTATATAATATTATATAATATAAATGCTGAGGCCTCTCGACCACCGGTTTTCCTCGTTCGCGAACGAATGGCCGCTGGATGGACGGCACAAGGCTACCCGACGTGGAATGTCAGTTCTTTCACTTGCATCGCCTAAGCAAACCACCATGCTATGACAGCTATGAAATACCAGATCATCCTTTCCAACAGGCCAATAGGCCAATGATATTCAAAAGAGTCATCAGAATGAGTGGCTTCAAATTGCAAGCAGCCCCAAGACATACCGTATCAAAACATGTAATTAAAGTTCCTTATCATTGGCATGTGATGGCCATCCATTCTTCCGGTCAAATCTCCTCAATCAAACCTCAGGAGAGTGTATGATGGTTCTCATTATTAATATGCTTGATTGTGGGATGATATCGGATGGATTGGCACTTCCAAGCACCTGAACTCGGTTTCAAGCACAAGGTAAGCCATCATATGCCATACTCATAACAGCAAATTTAACATTTGCAAACCAAGTGCAGGATGTGCTCGACATGGATTTGGATTTTCATGAATCAATCACTGGAGGCTCACATGTGTTGCCTTCTTTACCGGGGCAAATCCATCTGCAATGCAGGGTTCCAGGGAGCGCATTTGGTAAGTTGTTGCAGTCGGGTTGAAGCATCTCATTATATATATAAATCCCACAAGCGATACAAGAAAGTCTGAAAGCTCTTCGGCTACTCCAAAGTGCAAGTATGTTCAAGTTGACTCG
>Ga0126342_10022035_pt1 | contig 10568 bp, 9 predicted proteins | sample Cyp1metagenome_FD_92528 | JGI IMG/M metagenome (GOLD analysis project Ga0126342, IMG submission 92528) | Coral microbial communities from Lord Howe Island, Old Settlement Bay, Australia - Cyphastrea 1 metagenome | ecosystem: Host-associated > Invertebrates > Cnidaria > Coral ...
ATCAATCCCCTTCCCAAAATGTAAGGTGTTGTGCACTTTTTGCGCAACGTTGGGGCCCCCATTACAGAATCAGGGACCTATCAGGATACAGTCCAAAAATGTCCAAAATGGGTGGTTTTTGGGTGTTTGCCAGCCCATGGTCCTTGATTTTGTAGCACAGTAGGGGTGCAGACTGGCTCTACAGAATCGAAGGCCTTTTGGGTGTCAACACCCCTGATTCTGTAGAGGAAATTGCAACCAGGATGGTAATATAATGTAATATAACCATCAGGAGTTGGGGGATTTTGTCAGTGGAGAAACTTGGGGATAGGTCAATGTTTCAGGCCTATATTATGAAACCGCTGATTTTTGTCATTTTCGGTACTAACCATCCAAATGCAGTGGCAATTTTGATCCACACCCAGATGCAACCCGTCATGTTTTGTCCATGTTTTCTATGGGCAGAGTCTCCAGTCATCCCATTCTAACATCAAATACCAGCCAAACTTGGCAGCCTGGTTTAGTATTATGATGTATTATGGATCTGTTTCTGGGGCCCCCTTGGGGCCCCCTGGGGCCCAATGGAATGGGTGAAATCAAAAAAACCCGTCCTGAGGAGAGTGAAATCTGCATCGGGAAGGCCTCAGCTGGAGACCCCCTGAGTCCCCTGAGCGATCACCAAAAAAAGATCGAAAAGTCACACCCAAATGTCCAGATGAAGTCCAAAAACTCCCATAAAAAAGTTGAACCCTTTCAAATTACAAGGGGATACTATAAATGGTTACAGCGGTGGCAACGCAGCCTTGGCACTGCCGACACCCTGGGGGAACTGCATGGAACTGCGTAACTGCACTGGGCATAATTCTGGGCCACGCACCTGAGCACTCGTCCTTGGGGTTGTCTGAAAAGAGTGATTACCCTCTGGTAAACTAACATAGCTATAGAAAATAGCCCATTTATAGTTGATTTACCTATGGAAGATGGTGATTTTCCATAGCTATGTTAGTTTACCAGAGGGTACATGTAATTACCGAGTAATCGCAGTTCTATATCCCCAACTTGAATCAGATTGGCGAATTGGCAATTTGGGTTGTTGTCAATGGCAATTTTGTTGCATGTTTGGACACATCGGTGATTCCTTACCAAGTAGTTACTGCAAGTTCTGAGTCGGGTTGTAGCTTAGTAGTTGTTGTATTCCCGTTGCGCTTCATCCTTTAGCAAAGCTCCCTATCTGGTCTCATCTTCTAGCTTGATGTTGATGCACAGTTTGATCATGAATGTGCTGTCATGAACTATGTGATGGATGATCACATCAAACTGCTCACACTGCCAGAAGCAAAAGTCTTTTACCCAATGGGGCTAGGAAGTCGCACAACTGGGCGTTCGCAGATCAGAGCTAAGTGGAATTATAACGTTAACCCTGTCTGATCCCTACAGAGGCCCTAGAGCCCTATCTGATTGCTGGTTTCAACATGTTTCAACCCATACTGATGGACAATGACGTCAAGCCTGGATTTAAAATTCAGCTGAGCTGATCCTTGACATTGCGTGAAAACACTTGAAACTTGAAACTGTATGAAACTGTGATATATCCTTGACATGCTGTTGATCATATCCCATTTTCGAGTAGAATCACCAGGAAATCACCTGTCACCTGCAGCAGCAAGCAGGACGGTCGTCCTCTGTCGAGCTTGGGATCTTGAACAGCGAACTATGCGGCTGTCGTAGAATGCTGAAGCCTGAGCTTCGGGCGCCCAGCCATGCACGAAGCCATAGATATTGATAGTTGGAAGCGTATCCTCTATCTGTGGGCCTCAAAAACTTGAAAATTCCTTCAATCATGATTTGAGAGCAAAGGAAGCGTCTTTTTCGTGATGGCTCTCTTGCGACTAACATGTGCTGCACGCTCTGCCGCATGCTGCCGCAGTGCTGTTTGTCCCATGGCAGTCCAAATCATTGAATGCAACATTTCGGTATGGTCACGAGACGGGAGGGAGTTTTCAGAAAGTGGAAAGGTGGCAGTTCATTCACTTTCACTATAACTTCCCACTACTTCCCAAGAAAACCTATATAAAATACCCTAAAGCCGTCAAGCCACCCTGGAACCCCCGAGGCTCTGACCGATGGTGCAGTGCATATTTTCCAGTGGAGATTGATCCTGGGGATGACTGGGGATGTCCCCATGGATTTTCCACCACTAATGTTAGGAATATCATGGAATATCTGGATAAATCATGATAAATCCACCATTTATAATGCTTTATAATGGAAAATCCCCATGACTATGGAAACCTCCGTGTATATATATATACATGTTTATATGCACGTCTTTGTGTACATCTAGCGTACATCTTATATGTATTTTTCCAAGTCCCAGCCGGGCTCGCCGTTAAAAACTCATTGAGGCCGGTGCGTTGTAAAGAACCGCCACGGGGTCGTGGCTGGCAACGTGAAAGCGGTTGGTCCTGGGGACCAAGGGACCAGGGGCATCTCACTTCGGGTAGCTTTCAATCTGAAAAATATCTATATATCTATATATACTATATATATCTATATTATATATAATAGTAATATAATACAATGCGCAATATAACATAATATATAGCGATAATAATGATAATAGTGATAATAATGATAATAATGATAATAATGATAATACTGATAATAATAATGATAATAATGATAATACTAATGATAATAACAGTGATAATAATGATAATAATGATAATAATGATAATAATGATAATAACAGTGATAATAATGATCATGGTCAAAAAACAGCTATTATTAGTATAATAGATAATAACAATGACAATAATCTCCTTTAATGTGTAACGATCATCCCAAGCTGGACCTGGATGGACCGTTCTCCGGTTCTCCAAGGTGGCGATGTGAACAATCGACCAATTTTTAAAGAGGCGATGTGACACCTTTGCCATTTATAGGGGATGTTTGATTTGTAGGGAAATCTACCATAGACTCATAGATGTTTTTTTTCCCATGTAAAATCCTCTGCATTTCTAGGGGAGATTCAACAATTGCCATGTTTGAGGGTAAACCATCCAGCTTTGGAAGGGCCAATCAGTTTGAGCCCCAGTCGATCCAGTCCCAGCAATACCATGGGAAGCGGAGAGGGCCGCCTTCCAAAGTGACCAACATCGTGAATTACTGCCTTAGTGCCAACTGTGCCTTGGAGCTGAGAGCTTATGATGTGGAAAGGTCTCCCGATTGAACATCTGTTCGCCTGGAAAAATATGAGGTTCATATCATCCACGTACACCTTCGAAAACTTTGGGACCTGTTTCGGGGAAAAAAATACCCAACAGGACAACCCTGAACAGGTGTTGAAGTACCCACCCTTGCACCCTCAGCACTTTTAGGAGGTACTCCCCGACTAGTCCAATAGTCAACCAACATACAAGTAGTATATTTTACAGCAAAATGGATGTCTGAAAATTGGCTGAAACCCTGCAGTCGGTGCTTTAGAACCTCATGTTCCCAATGAAAACTACCATCAATTGCGATAAATCCCTCATTTTCAGTCGAACCCAGCTATCATAATATCAAATTTCTTATATATATATATATATATATATATTATATATATTATGTTTAATATATATATATATATATATATGTTCCATTATTATATATGTATATACACACACATACATATATATATACAAAGATATACACTTATGCCATTCTTGCAGGTCATACCTCCCGTGCAGGTTCTATCCCCACTCCAACTCCGGTCGGGCTCCCGTGCAGCCACAAAGGTCGCAAGTCGCGAGACGTTGCCCAAGGGCGCGCGACTCACGCGCCGGTCCTATCGTCGCCCAAGAGGTGTCAATGGGATCTGCAACTAAGGTTAGATATATCACTTACCATCTGGTAAACTAACATTGCTATGGAAAATCACAATGGTTTACTATGTAATATGTAGATCAACTATACCATCTGGTTCTTTAACATTGCCATGGAACGATCCACCATTTTTAAGAACGGTAAACCATCTATTTCTATGGGCCATTTTCCATGGCTATGTTAAATGACCAGAGGGTAAATATACTTCAAAAAGGGTTATAAGAATTTATAAGATGTCATAAGACACAAATAAAACTGTTAAGATTGTTAAGGGCTAGAACTGTAGAAGAGTGAAATTGAGTACTAATGACTATATATAGTTTGGTAGGGATAGGGATTTGAATAATTATCACTAACAAAACATCACTATTTTAGTCGGGATTTACTAACAACGACATGGAAATCCCAGGGAACTTTCATGGGGGATGAATGTAGCATCCCAAATTGGAAGTAAACCTGGCATCATGGCATCTTTCAACTGGATCCCGAGACGGGGACCATGGGCTAAACGTTTAGATATGGAAAATAACATGAAAATCCGTGGTTACGCTAAGAACATGATCTACAGCTACTGGGTTCTCAACATCTATGTTAGTTTACAGGAGCTTATCCTGCGCAGAAGTTGGTGAGTCGCATCCCAGTTTCGAAGTGTGATGAACCTGAAACCTTGAGACTGGTGGCCTTCCAAGAAGAAACCTTTAGAGCTTGGCTGTGACCATGTAAGCGACACGAATCGCCAGATAAGTCAGATAACCAATCAAATGAATGCCATTGCCAAGAATCATAGAAATTTCCGATATGTATACATATATATATAACACATATTATATATATACGGGTCCATTAATTTCTTCAACTGCGGTGACCCACATGTGAACCTGCATCTTCAAAGCAGGAAGCCTCCACTGCTTTAATGGCAACAGCATCTGGCCGATCTTGAAACCCAAAGTACCTGAAACATCAAGAACCAGATTTTTTCAAAAATCCCCCTGCCCCTCTCAGGATGCCCCCCACCAAAAAACTCGCGTCCTCGCGCAATAAGTAGGTGCATGAGCTTAAAACGTCAGCAGCGTGGATGCTGTTGTGGTAGGGGATCCGATGGTACTGCTTCTGCACGTCTTGTAGGAAACCCCTGGCACCAGCGGTTCTCGCTTCGAGAAGTGCTCACCTAAACTGAGTTCTGTACCAAGGACTGGTTTATCATAAATTTACGGAAAATTATCGTACTTTATCATTGATATCATTGTATATAAGTATTATATCGTATTATCAGTATTGCGGTCGGACCGTCATTATCATGCTATATTGTCGTCACACTAGCGCTGTTGTTGCCGCCATTATATAGTATCATTCTCATTCTATCGGTATCTCATGACATTTATGTTCTTTACCATTCAACAAATATTTGGCGATCAGGGACCACCATTCCAGATATATGTTCGGTTTAAACATGTTTAAACCCCATATTTTTTTATGATTGAATCCTCTACATTCCCACATGCTCATGCTCATCATGCTCATCATAATCCTTTTCTCAAGTCACAATCCCATTCCGCCCGCTTCTTTCGGAAAAAAAAAACATCGATGAAAAGTGATGAAAAGTGTTTCCTGGAAAAGTGATGTGTATCCACAAATGAAAAGTGTGATACTTGTCGATTGTTTATATTGTTTTTCCCACATTTCTCCATATTGTCCTCACATGTTTCCATATTTTCCAAGCGTTCCGCATCTTTTTGGGGCTTGATGACGGGGTTGCGTCTTCGTTGCTGCAAGAAGGCTGCACTGCCTGAAAATATGTTACATCATGATAGATAGGTTTAGAATATTGACAAGCAATCGAATGCAATCTATAATAGAAAGCATTATTGGGTACGATGTATACAGTATACATATACATTACATGCTATCATCATGTGTGTCTCATGCATATACATATACATACAGAATTATACAGAACTATGTATATATACAGCATATGGGTGTGTCTGAGAATGGGGTATACACCCAAAATAGTTAAACTTTAATGGAGAATAATCACCATTGGACTTTGGGTACCCTATCAGAGAAACCCATACCTGGGTGGTGGTTGACCTACCCCTCTGAAACATATGAGTTCGTCAGTTTGGATGATGAAATGGAAAAAAGAAATTCATGTTCCAAACCACCAACCGGATACTGTATCATATACTATTATGATACCATTATGATACGCACAAACATGTTCCCAGCAACCCAAATGATCCTAGCCTCAGCGGAACTTTGAAGTTGCTGATGCCGGCCTGGAACCAAATGTGGAGATTTTCATTGTCACAATAGTGGGATAAGATGCACAGCCAAAATGTGGTGATTGAACCAACCAGGTTCGGGGGTTGGTTGAGCTGCAAAGTTGTGGCCTTCAGAGTCTGGGTCACCATGGAAAGCCCAGACTGTTCTCGTGGCATCTCGTGGCTATATCAACAACTTAGTTTGTGGAACCACAGTTTTCCGCTGGTATAGGACGCCCATTCTATGGTGGAACCCGTGCCCAGGTGACGTCGCAAATCACAGGTAGAACATCAGGCTACACCGCCCTCCACAGAGGTAACCGCTGCCTCTGTCAGTAGTTCCGATCCAATCGTGAAACCAGTATGTAACCTGGGGTTAGAAAGGGGAGATATGTTCTGAGGGGGCTGTAGTTGAGGATTCCAACCCCCGGGATATAACTGATATAACCTGTATACAGCTGGTTATATATTCGCTGGTTGGTGGTTGACCTACCCCTCTGAAAAATATGAAAGTCAGTTGGGATGATGAAATTCCCAATATATGGAAGAATAAAATTCATGTTCCAAACCACCAACCAGTTCAATATTTATTCAATTATAAGTGGAACTGCAACTCAGAGACTCCTGGGGATCGACAATCTATGACTCCATGAGTCCAGAGTTTTATGGTTAGAAATTGAATAAAATGAAGCAAGCAACTCATATCAAACCGAGATTTGGTCATTTATCATCACCTTCCAGTCAGGTTTGCGTTTCAAAGATTTCGTTGCAGAGCAATGGAACGTCACCATTTGGAACACAAACATCATCTGTAGATAGGGAGCTCTTTCTCCCTTTGTTTGCCAGAGAGTACAAGGTGGTGCTCTCCAGTTATAGGAAGTTGGCTTGCAAAACCTATTAAGTATAGTTGCGGCTCCCATAAACCCAAAACTATTCAGGGACCTAGTGAAATAAACCAACTTAGCTATGCCGGGGGGGCCCACCTTTGAAAAGGAGTGCTTTTCTGGTGAAAACCGGAGCATGGCGCTCGAAAGGATGTGCTGTTGGTGCTTTTTTGATGTTGTACTCGTCCTCTGCTGGACCTAAAATCGATCCAAAACGGATCTGAAGTGTTGACCCAATGTTTGGGGGGCTCTTCCCCGCATTTCGTGTAGGATCCATCATGATAAGTCCCCTAACATCACCTTACACTAGGCAAAGCGCCCAAATCCATCCACCCCCCGAGGCCATCTGCAGTGTATTGCCATGCTGGCGCTCCTGAGACAGGGCCCCAAGGGCCCCAAGGCTGATGAAACTCCTATTGCTTGCGGAAAAAAGAATCCTCGTTCTGCTGGAAAAGTCTTGGTGTGTTGCTGCTAAAATCCCCCATTGCTGATAAAATCTTGGGTATGAGTCGTCAAATTAGTTTCTGACCCATACCCACTTCATCGCGGTGAACGGTTTATTTTTCTGGGTGAAATGAGCAGATTGAAAAACTCGAAATGTCATTCCATTTAATGCTGGTTGGTCAAGAACGGGATTCCCAGTTCGTGGATTACTGTAGCCGAAGGGCAAAGGCATATGCATCAAACTTCCATCTGCCCAGTTTGGAGACCTAAGCTCTGAGGCGAGGCCAGGTAAAACTCGGCCAACTGTTTGGGTTTGATTTTGTGATTCGAAGTATAGGCTGGGTCTGTATTTTTATGGTGATTTTATAAGTTATTCGAAGTATATGACCGGTCTGATGGGGTTACAAAGTAACCAACTAACATCACTGGGGAACACAGCACCTTCGAGAGCAGGAGGAATCTCAGGTTTGTTCTGCTGGGACATTCCACGGACATATAGGTCGCCAGGAGTTTTCCAGGTTAGCAAAACCATTTTCATAGTGGTTTCCACAATACCGGGGGCCCAACCTCTCTCTTGTCGGTGATTTCCGGCCTAGGGCCGCCCAATGCTGTCGCAAGGAAACCGCACTCCGCAAGTGTGCAAGATGCAAAACTGTGGGTGTTGATCAAATGTGATCAAATCATCAACATCATCAGCCAACTTTTGGATGTTGATGGATACAGTATGGCATGCAGTATGCCATGATATAACACCATATGGCACCAAATTGAAAGCTGCTGTGGATTTCAGCCCCTCGCGGCAACTCTTCACTGTGTTCCGCCGGTGACACAGGCATCTCGTTGAAGCAACCTGCCATTGGAGGCTGCAACGGTTTAGTTGTTGGACTGAAGGCTGCAAAATCTGGCAAACAAAAAAAAACAGCAGAAAAAGGGGAACGGAATATAAATAATAGATGATAATAGATGGTACACAACCATTAATAGACCATGAGCATACGTAACCCTGCCAAAATGAGAATAGAAACAAACACGAGCTGCCGCATGGCACAGGGGCACATGGGATTTTTCACCCAAAGCCTTCACCAATTGGCTTCATCTGAAAATAGGGCGCTTCAATGTGCCCCAAAATTCCTATGGTTCATCATCATTCGCCTATTTGAATGCAATCTGATTGGGGGTATACCACATGTTCAGACACTCCGAGACAATCACATTGCTCATCGTTATAACCCATCTATATCCATCTATATCCAACTAACATCCCAGTGATATCAATATCCCAAGAAACCCATAGTTTATCAATGTTTATCATAACTTTCCCTACGAAATATCCATTCTTGGAATATACCTCATTTCCAGAGACCCTATGAGACATCCCTTCCAAAAAAATCCTTTCAGCGAATCCCAGCCATTCCCGCCATTCCCCAGCCTCGATGTAGCTGGGCCAGAAAGTGGAGCTGTTCATCTGCCACAAAAGATCCCTTAGTGAAAAAAAACTGCATGTCTTCCCAGTTTTTTGGGGGAAAAATGGAGGATTTATGAGGATTTCATCCTTTGATCAGGTAAAAATATCGAAGATTAAGTGACACATGGCTGGGTCTAACCATCAAATATGGGGATTCAACTATACTGAAATCGAGTGAACAATGGGTTTGCCCAGGGGCTGATGGTTCATGTTCTTTTCTGGGTTGGTTTTTTCCCGCTTTTGCTTGGTAGTTGGTCGTAGTTGGTCCCAAACCACCTACCGGTAGTCAAACAGTGATGGAAAATCACCATGTCAAACAGATGTACCCTCTGGTAAACTAACATAACTATGGAAAATCACCATTTTTAATGGGTAAATCAACTATTTCTATGGCCATTTTCAATAGCTATGTTTGCTTACCAGAGGGTGTCAAACTCAAGGGACCATCTATAGCTATCTTAAATTCCCCCAGGGCAAGAAGTTGATCGGCTTCTTATTTGGCTGAACTCGACCACCCATGGAAGAGCATCCTCTGGCAAACATAGCATTGAAGAATTCCCCAGCGGTAATCTAACAGTTCGCTATTGCAAATGGCCCATTTGTAGTTGATTTATGTTGATTTGCCTATTAAAAGTGGTGATTTTCCATAGTTATGTAAACGTTTACCAGAGGGTATAGCTTACTTCGGGGATTCCCCAGCCACTTCTGATTGCTGGGTAAGCAATACACCTACATGGCCTACAGGGCAGCGACATCATGGATGTCTACAAGGTGGCAAGGTGGCCCCCCTGGCCCCCCAGTTATAAGTTGGTTTATAAACTCCATTCATATTTGTGAGCTTGTGAAGCAATAATAAAGCAGTAAAGCATCCCAAAAATCACCACAAATGGGTGGTATAAACCATCAAAATATGGGTGGTTTATAACAGTTACTATCGTCAACCATTCACTGTCGCAATTTCTGTAAACGCAACAGTTCACCTGTGGGTGCATCCCACTTAGTAAATGGGTGAAAAAAAACTGTTAGACTACAGTATTGGAATATCCCACTAATATATAGGATTAATGTTGGAAAAACTATAATAAACGATCCCCAAAATCACCATTTCTACAGGTGGTATGTATACCATTTCCAGTCATTTTGGTGGTTTATGGCATTGTGTTACCCACATTAATCCTCAAAACCACCATTAGTGGGTATTAAAAAAAAAAATCGTGGATTATAATCACTATAAAAACCACTAACCACCATTTTTCTGGCATAGTGTTGATAAAAACCTATTAAAAATGGTGATTGTCCATATTTCACTCCCACCTTAAGCCACATTAAACCACCTTAATGGCATATATGGATTATAAACCACATATCTGATTCGTGGGATGCACATCCGTCCAGGCCCTGACCTGGGTTGCCCGGACGCTGGCACTGGCGCTGGACCGCGCCGAGCGAGCCGACTTTGGGCCCGTCATGGTCTTGGGGCTAGCCTCGGTGGAAGTTCCGAAGATTCCAAGAAAAATGGTGTCTAGGGCTGGATCTACATATTATATATATATAGTAGGTATGTATATACTATATATATATACATACATTATATACATGTATAGTAGATACAAATATATAGTTAGATATAGTTAGTATTAGTATACATATAATTATATATATATA
>Ga0126342_10022036_pt1 | contig 10567 bp, 13 predicted proteins | sample Cyp1metagenome_FD_92528 | JGI IMG/M metagenome (GOLD analysis project Ga0126342, IMG submission 92528) | Coral microbial communities from Lord Howe Island, Old Settlement Bay, Australia - Cyphastrea 1 metagenome | ecosystem: Host-associated > Invertebrates > Cnidaria > Coral ...
ACTAGTGGTACTAGTGGTACTAGTGGTACTAGTGGTACTAGTGGTACTAGTGGTACTAGTGGTACTAGTGGTACTAGTGGTACTAGTGGTACTAGTGGTACTAGTGGTAGTAGTGGTAGTAGTGGTAGTGGTAGGAGTGGTAGTAGCGGTAATAGCGGCAGTGGTCGTTGTTGTAGTTGTAGTTGCCGTTGTAGTTGTAAGGTAGTGTACTGTAATTAGCGTAGTGTAGTGTAATGTAATTGTTGTTGTAGTTGGAGTTGTGGTTCAGTGGTACTGGAGTGGTATTGACAGTTCTAGTTTTTGATCCATCTATCTGTCTATCTGCAAGCTTGAAAACGAAGCTATTCTGTGAGACGTCCTCAATTTCTTAACTTGACAACGTCAAAAATGCAGCAATTCTGTAAGACTACCTCAATTTTTGAACTTGACAACGTCAAAAACGAAGCAATTCTGCGAGACATCCTCAATTTTCCAAGTTGGCAAGATCAAAAAACGAAGCAATTCTGCGAGACTTCCTTCAATAATGGAATGTTGAATGCAGAGCTGACGGCCTCGTACCAATGCGTTTTGCGATGTTTCCACTCCACCTGTCTAAAGTACTGCGCCTGCCACGAAAGAGTGATGCCAGGTCATGCGAAGTGCTGCACATGTCACGCAAAATCATCTTCCCAAAACTGACGATCTGATGCTCCAAAATGCAACAACTCCTCTCAGGCCTGATCTCCTAACACATCTACCTCATGTGTCTCTTGTACTGCGCCTGCCACGGAAAATGCATCTTTGCAGATCCTCTTCAAATGTCCCACGCCTGCCATCGTTTCTGGAAATGCTACAGAACCCTCACGTTTTGCTCACTTTTGACAAGGCGCACAATCCCCTGCACCTGCCACGCACAAGGACATCTGAACGTCCAACAGCGCCTCCGTCCCCCTCAGTTTTTTGCACTTTTGACTTCGAAATGTGCTTCGCGCAGAAACGGCGTGCACTTTTTCGACATGTCAACTTCCAAAAGTGGTCTTTTTCAACATCTCAACTTCCAAAAGTGCTCTGGACCGGCAGTTTTTAACACTTTTGACTTCGAAATGTGCTTCGCGCCACAACGGCGTGCACTTTTTCGACATCTCAACTTCCAAACGTGGTCCGACCCTGGTGTGATTTGTACATTTTGACTTGGAAATGTGCTTCGCACCACAACGGCGTGCAACTTTTCATCTCTCATCTGGCCAGATGGCTCCGCACCCGCCGCTTTAGCGAGCCTACTTTTCGACCCTTTGGAGCCGAAAAAACACCGTGTTTCGCGACTTTCCTACGTTTTCGCGCACCTGGATCTTCTTCATTCTGAGACTTTCTCTTTGTTGACCTTCTTTCTTCCTCTCTTCTCTTCTCTTCTCTTCTCTTCTCTGACTCTTCCCATCTCTGCTTTTCATCTGTCCATATTGTCGGAAGTTTGACTTCAAAACTTCCTTTGATCATCTTCACAGCCATCATAATAATCACATGATGATCATGTTCATCATCGTCATCATCGTCATTGTCACCGTAACCGTCATCCTCATCACCATCACCATCATCACCATCAGCATGATCATCATGATCATCATGATCATCATGATCATCATGATCTTATCATCATCATCATCATCATCATAATTTTCATATTCTTCACAATTATCATCAACATATCAAAATCAAAGCAACCATCCTCATCGCCATCGTCATTGTCATCGTCACCGTCATCCTCATCATCATCATCTTCTTCTTCTTCATCATCACCATTGTCTTCATAATCAAAACCATCATCACCGTCATTATCAAAGAGAGCAGGTAGTCATGGGGGGGGCGCAGTTGTGAAAGCTTTGATTTTGTGATTTGTTTGGCCTTCAGAATTGGCATGATGATAAAGTGGTGGCAACTTTTTACAATTATGAAATAGATAAACTTTCTTTCAAAAAAACCATGGGCATTTCAACTATGTACTGTACAGTTTCTTCAATTTTTTTAAGTACTTGCACTTTTAAAGAATTTTCCTTTTGAACATACAGCCTCATGTTTAAAAAAGAACACCTTCTTTCAAGGAAATACTGGGCTTTTAAACTATGCACAATTTTCTCATGTTTGTGAAGTAAGTGCACTTTTAAATGCACTTTCCTTTTGAAAATGCAGCCTCATCTTCGAAGAAAAACACATGCTTTCAAAAAAATACCGGACATTTGAACTATGTGCAATTTCTTCATGTTTTTGAAGTAGGTGCATTTTTACGGGCGCTTTCCTTTTGAAATTGCAACCTTATTTTCAAAGAAAAACACTTTGTTTCAAAAAAACACCGGGCTTTTAAACTATGCACCGTCTCTTCATGTTTAAGAAATAAGTGCCAACAAGTGCCATTTTAAGGGCGTTTTTTTTTGAAAATGCAACCTCATCTTCAACAAAATGTACCTTCTTTCAAAAAAATACGGGGCATTTGAACTATGTACAATCTTTCCCCTTTTTTGAAGTAAGTGTACTTTTAAATGCATTCTCGTTTTGAAAAGCAACTATTCAACTTCTTTCAATTAAATACCGGGATTCTGAACTATGTACAATTTCTTCATTTTTTTGAAGTAAGTAAACTTTTAAAGGCAATTTCCTTTTGAAAATGCAGCTTCATCTTCGATAAAAAAACATGTTCTTTCCAAGAAATACTGGGCATTTGAACTATGTACAGTTTCTTCATTTCTTGAAGTAAATGCACTTTTAAATGCACTTTTCCTTTTGAAAAGAAAGCAGTTTCATCTTCAAAGAAATACATCTTCTTTCAATTAAATACCGGCCTTCTAAACTATGCACAGCTTCTTCAAAAATATATCAATGCATTTTTTTTGAAGATAATGCACCCTGAATTCCTTTAGTAAATAATTGCAGTTTGAAAAAATACGATTTTTTCAAGCACATACTGCGTTCCTTTGAGAGACATGAGGTGCAAATACCTGTGCATAGACATCTATACATACTATTCTTCTAAAGCATAGCATGTATTAGTTAAAATATTCACTGTGCTGTATCCAATTTGTGAGAAAAATATTGTTGTTTTTCAAGAACATAGTGGTAAATTCAATTATATATGTTTCAACTAACGTCGCGTTTTTCATTTTAATTAAGCCGAAGAAAGAAAGTGGGAGAATTGTACCAAGCATTTCTAGTAAACAATCGGTGGTGGGGAAAAAAAACAATGTTAGCAAATACATTTCCATAAAAAACTGGTTTTAATTAAAAAACAAACCTAGAGAAAACCAAAAAAAACAAAATGTTCAGACCCGTGGACATGGTCTGAGGAAAGGCTGGACAGAGGACGCGAATCTAAACTTTTGTTTTTTTGTTTATTTTGGTTTTGCCATGGATTTTGCAGTTTGGCCAAAACCACGAGATAACCAAAAAAAACAAAAAATCAGACCCATGGACATGGTAGGCAGGGGACATAGGTCTGAACTTTGTGTTTTATTTTGTTTTTTGTTGTTTCTTTTTTTTTGTAGTTTGGACAAAACCTCGAGAAAACCAAAAAAAAAACAAAAAAAAATAGACCCATGGACAGGGTCTGGGGAGAGGCCTGGCAGGGGACATGGGTCTGAACTTTTTGGTTCTTTTGGTTTTTCCATGTTTTTTTGGCAGTTTGGCCTGGGGGGCGCAGGTGTGCAAATTGTAGAAACGCGCATTTTTTGAGAGGTACTGTGATGAAAGCATCTTCACATGAAAAACATGCAAAAAAACCATGGAAAAACCAAAAAAACAAAAAAACAACAAGTTCAGACCCATGGACAGGGTCTGGGGAGAGGCCTGGCAGGGGACATGGGTCTGAACTTTTTTTGTTTCCATGGTTTTTTGCAGTTTAGCCAAAACCTCGAGAAAACAAAAAAAAGTTCAGACCCATGGGCAAGGTGTGGGGAGAGGCCTGGCAGGGGACATGGGTCTGAACTTTTTGTTTTTTTTGTTTTCTTTGGTTTTTCCATTGTTTTTTTGCATGTTTTTCATGTGAAGATGTTTCTATCACAGTACCTCTCAAAAAATGCGCGTTTCTACAATTTGCACACCTGCGCCCCCAATGAGGACCCCTTCTGTTATCAAAATCATCATATTTATTTTCATCATCTTCACAATCATCATCAAAACCATTGTCATCATCATCATCATCATCATCATCAACGTCATCGTCATCAACGTCATCGTCATGGTCATGGTCATCGTCATCGTCATTGCCATCGTCACGGTCATCCTCATCATCTTCTTCATCGTAATCTTCATAATATTCAAATTCATCATCATAATAATCAAAAAATCGTCATTTTTTATACTCATGATCTTCACTTTAATCATCAAAATCATCATCGTCATTGTCACCGTCTCCGTCATCATCATTATCATCATCATCATCATCACCACCTTCTGCTTCATCATCTTCGAACACTTCATAATCATCACCATCATTATCATATTCATCATCTTCTTATTCATCATCTTCACAATCACCATCATTATCACCATCACCATAATTATCATCATCATCATTGCCATCGACATCGTCATGGTCATTGTCATCGCCACCGTCATCAACACCGTCACCCTCATCATCATCATCATCATCATCATCATTGTCATCGTCTTCGTCCTTGTTCTTCAGCGCCATCGTCATTGTCATCTTCAACGTCATCCTCGTCATCATCTTCTTCATCATCAACAAAACCATCATCATAACCATCATCATCATCATCCTCCTTGTCATCGTCACCGTCATCCTCTTCAAGATCATTTTCTTCTTCATCATCTTCATTATCCCCATATTCATCATCATCATCATCAAAATTTTCATCGTCATCGTCATTGTCATTGTGATCGTCATCGTCATCATTACATCCACCATCATCATCATCATCATCATCATCTGCACAACCATCATCATAATCAAAATCATCATTGTCGTCGTCATCACCATAATCAGCACCATTGTCATAGTCATTCGTCATAATTATTGTCATTGTCACCGTCATCCTCCTCGTCATCATCACCAATATCATATTCATAATCTTCATGTTCATCATCATGTTCTTCAGCACCTGAGTAATCTTCAAAATCTTGACAGTCATCATCATCATCATCATCAAAATCATCATCATCATCATGATCATCATCACGCTCCTCTTCTTTACATTCATCATCTTGACGATCTTCATCATCATTAATGCCATCGTCATCGTCATCGTCACCGTCACCATCGTTCTGAACTTAATCATCTTCTTGATCACCTTCACAATCTCCATCATCATCTTCATCAGAATCATCATCTTCATTTTCATCATCTTCACAATCATCATCAAAACCATTGTCATCATCATCATCATCAACGTCATCGTCATGGTCATGGTCATCGTCATCGTCATTGCCATCGTCACCGTCATCCTCATCATCTTCTTCATCGTAATCTTCATAATCTTCATAATATTCAAATTCATCATCATAATAATCAAAAAAAATCGTCATTTTTATACTCATGATCTTCACTTTAATCATCAAAATCATCATCATCGTCATTGTCACCGTCACCTTCATCATCATCATCAGCATCATCATCATCACCTTCTGCTTCATCATCTTCGAAATCTTCATATTCATCACCATCATTATCATATTCATCATCTTCACAATCATCATCATCATCATTATCATCATCATCATTATCACCTTCATCATAATCATCATCATAATCATCATCATCATCATCACCATCATCATCATCATCATCATTGTCATCGTTCTTGCCACCGTCATCGTCATCCTCATCATCATCAAATTCTTCTTCACCATCTTCATGCTCATTAAAAATTCACCATTATCATGATAACAATCATCTTTATATTCATCATCTTCACAATCATCATCATTATCACCATCATCAAAATCAGCGTCATCATCATCATTGCCATCGACATCGTCATGGTCATTGTCATCACCACCGTCATCGACACCGTCACCCTCATCATCATCATCATCTTCATCATCAGCATCATCACCATCATCATCATCATTGTCATCGTCTTTGTCCTTGTCATCTTCAGCGTCATCGTCATCTTCAACGTCATCCTCGTCATCATCTTCTTCATCATCTTCACAATCATCATCATAAGCATCATCATCGTCATCCTCCTTGTCATCGTCACCGTCATCCTCTTCAAGATCATTGTCTTCTTCGTCATCTTCATTATCCTCATATTCATCATCATCATCATCATCGTAATCATCATCATCATCAAAATTTTGATCGCCATCGTCATTGTCATTGTGATCGTCACCGTCATCGTCATCATCATATTCACCATCATCATCATCCTCCTTGTCATCGTCATCATCATATTTTCTTCATCTGCACAACCATCATCATAATCAAAATCATCATTGTCGTCGTCATCACCATAATCAGCACCATTGTCATAGTCATTCGTCATCATCATTGTCATCGTCACCGTCACCCTCCTCATCATCATCATTATCATCTTCATAATCTTCATATTCATCATCATGTTCTTCATCATCTGAGTGATCTTCAAAATCTTGATAATCATCATCATCATGATCAACATCATCATCATCATGATCATCATCATCATCATTAATGCCATCGTCATCGTCACTCCCTTCACAATCTCCATCATCAACTTCATCAGAATCATCATCTTCATGTTCATCATCTTCACAAACATCATCATAGTCATTAAATTCATCATCGTCATCGTCATCATCATCACCATCATCATCATCATCATATTCATTGTCATCATCATCGTCATCATCATTGTCATTGTTACCGTCATCTTCATGATCATAATCATCATCCTCTTCATAATCTTCATATTCATCATCACCATCATCATCATCATAAACATCAACGTGTTATGCATCATCTTCACAATCATCATTCTCATCATCATCATGAACATCATATTTCTATTCACTGTGATCATAATCATCATCTTATTCTCCATCATCTTCACCATCACCAATATTCATCTTCATAATAATCATCATCATCATCATATTGTTCTTCTTTTCATTTTTCATTGTCATCGTCATCGTCATCGTCATTTTCATCATCACCATCTTCTTCTTCAACATCATCTTCATAATCTTCATATTCGTCATCACCACCATCATCATCATCACCATCAGAATCAGATTCATCATGTTGATATTCATCTTCATCTTAGTATTGTTCATCATCTTCATCTTCACAATCTTCATATATTCATATATCATTTTCATTGTGATCGTCAAAATCGTCATCATCGTGGATAAGTATGTTAGGCACTGCTGGCCCCAGATATATGTCACTGATTTGGGGGTTGTCAAAGATTAATGGCTCAGCCCTTGGGTCAAATCCATCCCGACTATCCCCCCGTCTTCCATACCTGGTCAGTACAAGTCCCATAACTGGGGATATCCCGTTTCTATGTTGCGATTAACGTTTGTTATAACATTGTTTTAACCCCGAGGTGACTGGGATGTCCGGTACATCGCACCTGGCCGGCGAAGGTCCAATTCCATCACGCCCATCACGTCGTGAACTGATAAGCTGCTCTCCTGCAGGCCTAGCGATTTGGGTCCAGGGTCCATGGTTTTACCTTGCCACCTCGGTGGCGCCGAGCTGGTGGCTTTCTCTGGTGTAGAAATGATGTGGGTTTCTCTACGTGTCTATGTCTATATCCTACACTGATACTGTACGAACTGGTGGTGGATTCAGCAAGGTCCTCCCTTAGTACCTGGAACAAATCTTGAACCGACTGGTACCAAAGGGAAGTGTTAGGCAACTATGGCTATATGTAAATATCGCACATGGTGAAGCCCGGTTTACCAGTTCACCCATCAAAATATATCAAAATAGAATGACTTTCTCAAGTGCGTCAGATTCAGCCTGGGATATCTTGGCCATCGACACATCATTTTACGACCTGCGATCCGGTATGGAGCTCTCTACAATGGCTGAAACCGGTCTCCGTCATGGCTGAGTTTGCAAAGTATCAGTAGTCTTTTCCAGGATCTTTTTCAAACGGTTCCATGGGAAACTGCGAAAAACAGTTTCAGAACTGACCAAACTCACCAGAGCCCTTGTGATTCTGGACGCCCTGATGTCACTTGTTGAAGTCTTTTGCTCATCCAACCAGCAAATCACGGCGACTGGCAGCACTGCGAATCGCGTCAAGAGTTCAGCTGATTCCAAACGATTCCGACGCCACGTCTGCCGCTGTCCCAGCAGGCAGGCACAGCAGTAGGATTGTAGCATCGATTCCATCGACACATCCACCTGCATTCCGCCGAGCGATCCGCTGAGCTCTCCAAGGCTGGCCCGAGGTCTCCCGCATGGCTGAGGTTTGCGAATTTTGCTTCCAATTGGTTGGGATACTGAGACAACAATTTCAGAACTCAGCAAATTGACCATTTTGAACCATTTTTATGTGATTCCGGGGGCGGAAAGTCTGTTCATAACTGTCGTTTTGGGCTCTTCAGAGTTCTTGCCTCAACCAGTTTTCAAAAATTGGCGACCTGCGGTGCTGCGAATCGCGCCCAAAGAAGCTTTATTGCTTCAAATGCTTGAAGTTGTCAAGCTGCAAAAAAGGATTTCAAAGGCCCTTCCAGTCGACTGGCTGACTTTCTCGTGGCAGACGACCCCCAGACGATCCGTGGTGAACGTAGCGTGCAGTGACATTCTGAAGGGGCAACGAACAGCACTGGATCCACTAGACTGACATCCAAAATTGCGTATGAAAAACCCATGAATGACTGCAAATCATCGTGTTCTGTCCCTTCTGAACGGCGATTGAGTATTCATCTTAGTTGACCCAGTATGGGAACAGAGAGCATCGTCAATTTTTTTCATCAACTCATCTAGGGGACATTCAGAAAAGCATCGTCAAAAACCTCTTTGCGACTTGATTCTACTGCAATCGGCATTGGATAAAAACCTCCGTGGTCCCCTTTTTGTAAAAAATCAACAAGAACTTTGGTCACTGTTCATTCAAATGAGACCATTTTCGTGCTCTAAACCGGGAGTAGCGGTATTTCGACAGACTCGCAGTTCGGCCAGCCACATCCGGGGTTGGCCAGCCGTGCAAGCGCCCGGAACACGCTGCCAGCGTCAATTGGGTCGCTCCAAATATACAAAGGGGATGCAGCTACCCCAGTCTATGGACTAATATGTTCTTGTTATTATAATATATAATATGTTATTGTTATTATCCGAAGGAAGTTTAGAAGTCAAACTTCCGACAATATGGACAGATGAAAAGCAGGGATGGGAAGCATCAGAGAAGAGAAGAGAAGAAGAAAGAAGCGCAAAAAGAGAAAGTCTCAGAAGAGCGAAGATCCAGGTGCGTGAAAAGGTAAGAAAGTCGCGACACACTGGTGTTTTTCCAATGATTTGTGGCTCCGGAGGGTCGAAAAGTAGGCTCGCTAAAGTGGCGGGTGCGGAGCGAGCTGGCCAAATGAGAGATGAAAAATTGCACGCCGTTGTGGCGCGAATCACATTTCCAAGTCAAAATGTACAAAACACTTCAGCTCCGGAGCACTTTTAGAAGTTGAGATGTCGAAAAAGTGCACGCCGTTGTGGCGCGAAGCACATTTCGAAGTCAACATGTACAAAACACCTCAGCTTCGGAGCACTTTTAGAAGTTGCGATGTCGAAAAAGTGCACGCCGTTGTTGCGCGAAGCACATGTCGAAGTCAACATGTTAAAAACACCAGGGGTTCGGACCCTTTTTGGACGTTCAGATGCCGTTTCGCGTGGCAGGCGCAAGGGATTGTGGACTTTGTCAAAAGTGAGCAAAAACGTGAGGGTTTTGTGGCATTTCCAAAAACGATGGCAGGCGTGGGACATTTGAAGAGGATCTGCAAAGATGCATTTTCTGTGGCAGGCGCAGTACAAGAGACATGTTCATCAGAGATGTTAGGAGGTCAGGGCGGTGATTTCCTGAGAAGGGTTGCATTTTGGAGCATCAGATCTTCAGGTTTGCTGAAATCATTTTGCGTGACAGATGCAGCACTTCGTATGACCTCGCATCACTTTTTCGTGCCACGCGCAGTACTTTAGACAGGTGGAGTGGAAAAATCGCAAAACGCATTGGTACGAGGCCGTCAGCTCTGCACTCAACTTTCCATTTTTTGAAGAAAGTCTCGCAGAATTGTTTCGTTTTTGATGTTGTCAACTTCGAAAAAAAAGGAAGTCTCGCAAAATTGTTTCGTTTTTGACGTTGTCAAGTTCAAAAAATGAAGAAGTCTCGCAAAATGGCTTCGTTTTCAAGCTTGCAGGTAGACAGATGGATAGATGGACTGTTAGAACTGCAACTACAACTACAAGTACCACTACACTCTACTACTACTACTACTACTACTACCACTACCACTACCACTACCACTACCACTACCACTACCACTACTACTACTACTACTACTACTACTACTCCTGCTACTACTACTACTACTACTCCTACTACTACTACTCCTACTACTACTGCTACTGCTACTGCTACTGCTACTGCTACTGCTAATGCTA
>Ga0126342_10022037_pt1 | contig 10567 bp, 11 predicted proteins | sample Cyp1metagenome_FD_92528 | JGI IMG/M metagenome (GOLD analysis project Ga0126342, IMG submission 92528) | Coral microbial communities from Lord Howe Island, Old Settlement Bay, Australia - Cyphastrea 1 metagenome | ecosystem: Host-associated > Invertebrates > Cnidaria > Coral ...
ATATGCTTAGCAATATACTGAGCCATATCCTTAGCAATATCCTTAGCAATATCCTTAGCAATATCCTTGGCAATACCCTTGGCAATACCCTTAGCAATACCCTTAGCAATACCCTAAGCAATACCCTAAGCAATACCCTAAGCAAAACCCTAAGCAATACCCTTAGCAATACCCTAAGCAATAGGCTAAGCAGTAGCCTAAGCAGTAGCCTAAGCAACAGCCTAAGCCATAGCCTAAGCAATAGCCTAAGCAATAGCCTAAGTAATAGCCTAAGCAATACCCTGAGCAATACCCTAAGCAATACCCTAAGCAAGACGATAAGCAATACGATAAGCAATACCCTAAAGAATATATACGATAAGCAATACCCTAAGCAATGCCCTAAGCAATACGATAAGCAATACTATAAGCTAAAAGCAATACCCTAAGCAATACCCTAAGCAATACCGTAAGCAATACCCAAAGAGATACGATAAGCAATACTATAAGCTCAAAGCAATACCCTAAGCAATACCCGAAACAAGATGATAAGCAATACCCTAAGCAATACAATAAGCAATACTATAAGCAATACCCTAAGCAATACCCGGAGCAATACCCTAAGCAATACCCTAAGCAATACTATAAGGTAAAAGCAATACCCTAAGCAAGACGATAAGCAATACGATAAGAAATACTATAAGCAATACCCTAAGCAATACCCTAAGCAATACCCTAAGCAATTCCCTAAGCAATTCCCTAAGCAATACTATAAGATAAAAACAATACCCAAAGCAATTTCCTAAGAAATATCCTAAGCAAGACGATAAGCAAAACGATAAGCAGTACGATAAGCAATACTATAAGCAATACCCGAAGCAATACCCTAAGCAATACCCTAAGCAATACTCTAAGCAATACCCTAAGCAATACCCTAAGCATTTCCCTAAGCAATACCCTAAGCAAGACGATAAGCAATACGAGAAGAAATACGCTAAGCAATACTATAAGCAATATCCTAAGCAATCATACCCTGAGCAATGATACCCTCAAAAATAATACCCTAGGCCCTAAGCAATAATACACCAAGCGACAATACCCTAAGCAATCATACCCTAAGCAATCATACCCTAAGCAATCATACCCTAAGCGATAATACCCTAAGCAAGAATGCCCTAAGCAAGAATGCCCTAAGCAAGAATAGCCTAAGCAGGAATACCCTATCAAGAATACCCTAAGCAAGAACACGCTAAGCAATAATACCCTAAGCAATAATACGCTAAGCAGCAATACCCTAAGCAGCAATACCCTAAGCAATAGCATGAGCAATACCCTACCCTAAGCAATACTAAGCAATGCAAAGCAATGCTAAGCGACGCTAAGCGATGCTAAGCAATGCTAAGCAATGCTAAGCAATGCTAAGGAATGCTAAGGAATGCTAAGGAATGCTAAGCAATGCTAAGCAATGCAAAGCAATGCTAAGCAATGCTAAGCAATGCTAAGCAATGCTAAGCAGTGCTAAGCCAAGCAATGCTAAGCAATGCTAAGCAGTGCTAAGCAGTGCAAAGCAATGCTAAGCGATGCTAAGCGATGCTAAGCGAGACGAAGCAAGACGAAGCAAGACGAAGCAAGACGAAGCAAGACGAAGCAAGACGAAGCAAGACGAAGCAAGACGAAGCAAGACGAAACCCTTTTGTGGCACGTGGCACCTCACTCACCAAGGCTTCGGAGCCCGATCCATGTCCAAGACTTGTGCTACCGCTTGCAACTTGGTCAAGCGAGCCAAGGAACTTGGAACATGGAAATACATGGAACAAGATGGAGTCCTGGATCTTGCAGGAATCCCTGAGAGCAGGGCAAGTTGAGCTGAGACTATCTATTAGTAACTATCTATTGTACTGCAGTGGAGTTTGTCTTGATTTGCTTTGGAACTTCCTTGAATGGTTGAAAAACAGATCTATATGTGTATACATACATATATATATATATACACATCATACATATGTCAATGTATATATATAATGTATTATTTTATAGAAATGTGCACACGCACATCATGTAGACGGTCTTGGCATTTCGATTGAGGACTTGACACATTGATGACATGCACACGACTACATAGTGTGGGCAGACTATTGGACTCGTGAACCATGGGCACATCATCGGTAAACATCGGTAATGAAAAAGAACAAACTTGATTTCAGTTGACGAGCTTAAGACAAGGGCAGATGCGGTTTTCCAATCAGAGTTGGCTGACGTACTCATTGTCGCCTTTGAGGCAAACCTTTCCCTTCTTTTCAAACTCGCATCGAGATTTTCTCTCCTTGCTTTCACGAGAGTTTCTTGGCTCTGTGAAGACTTCAACAGGAAACTTGAAAGAGCACTTGATCTCGGAGGCATGCTATTTTTATATTCTGATCATGCCATGTTGTTGCGTTGGTTTATTTTGTACCCAGTGATGTTGCCACGATCCATTTTGGAATCGACATCAGAGCGATTTGACTCGGAATCGCACTAGCTGCAAGCTTGAGGCTGGACATTCGGATCTTCCATCCTGGCCAGACTGTACTGAAAGAGGGTGAGTTTGGGGAGATGACTTACATCTTGGTGCATGGAGAGGCACGTTCAGAAATCCTCACGATTGCCCTAGGAACATTTAAATCATTTGAATGGCATGCACCTTGGTGCAATCGAGTCCAATTGAGTCCAATCGTCGAGTCCAATCAATTCAAACATATTCAACAATCCTGGAAAGCTCGTTTGCAAGTCAAACCTGAACGTTCTTCAAACCTTTGGATTGTGTCACCAATCACAGGTGGAGGTGCTGACAGAGGCGATGGCAAATGAGGTCGGAAGATGTAGACTTGAAATGACTTGAACATCTGCCTCACTGTTGCTCCATCGCATTATGCAGCTGCAACGCCTGCCACTGGATCATGACAGATCGATTTGGCGGATTTGATACTGGGTTCCGGTATGGCGGTTTGATCAACTGTTGAATTTCTTGTCTGGTCACACAGGAGTCGGCACCTATACGGATCAAAGCGCCCAGCATCTTTGGTGAGAGCCCACTGCTTCTTGGAGCGCCTGCAAGGCTCCTCGAACCTGCACATCACTCATGACAACATCTTTGAACTGTTTATATAGGACTAGAATGGACAGGTCCAGTGGAGTCCAGTTGACAAAAAATGCATCTCCCAAGTTGGAGTCGTAAAAGTTATCCACGCGCAATGCAATTTGCAAGAATTTAGTGCGTGGCTGAGCCACCTCTGTAGTTACAGCCTGCACTAAGGGCATTGCATGGCATTGCATGGCATTGCATGGCGTTGCATGTTGTGTGTGGTGGGGATGAATGGTTTAGTGTTACTCAAACACTTGAACTGGTTCCTGGAAAGAACTGGTTTGAGTCACTGCAGGAGGACCGCTACGATCGTTGCGCGGGCGGGATCGCTTTTGACTTTGTCCAAATTGCATTTTTTTTGCGTTTTTTTGCTTTTGTCAGCAATTTTGTCATCTTTTGTCCATTGAAGTGTTTGAAAGCTTGGCTTGATGTCAGCCACGGAAGCTGCGTAGGTTTTGATACCAGTTTGATGGTCTCTGAATGGCGTTCACACAAAATGTGTCCTTTCAAGGATGTCCATTGCATTTTTCCACTTCAGAAGCAGGCATTTCTCTTTCCCTCCCGGAAGCAGGCAGACATCTCCTTCCCCCCCAGGTTTTTCACTTTGTTTGGGAGGCCATTTGCGATGCCCGCATGGTGCACCAGCGAATCTTCAACCAACTGTGCCTTGCTTTGTTCTGATGTTGGTTCGAAGCCAGATTCTCTTCCTTGAGATTGTATTTCTTGAAGTGTGAGGAGTAGAAGCAGTTCTATCAAGAAAGTGAATATGCATATAGTTGATTTGGAAAACATGAAGGAAACAGACCTCTGCAAAGAAGACTATGCATGTTGTTTTGCTTAGGCTCAGTCACTTTCCTGACGAGAAAGTAGTGTATCGCAAGATGGCGCAAAAAAGATATGGAAAGAGGTGCGACACTAAACATTTAGCGCAAACTTTAGTTTCACACATAGAATTTCCCTAAAACGCACTCGGCTTATTTCGGCTTACATAATCTTGCAAACCTGCCACGAAAACTCTAGACCAAATCAAAGATCAAGTCACAGACCCATGGCCACCTGCCAAAATTCTTTGAGCACCAAGTTCACAGAACAAAAAACATTTTGAAATTCACAGTTGTTGTTCACAGTTGTTCCTTTGTCAGGCGGCCGTGGATTCGAAGGAGCACGTCTGTTGCCTCAACCGAAACGAAGGACCAAGATGGAGCAAGTACAAGAACTAGACGAAACTAGACTTTTGAATGCCTTTCAGTTGTAAATATGTTGATTATGTTGTATGTTCACGCCGTTCACGTCCGTTCCGTTCCTAAGATTTGTTAAGGTTTGTGGTTGCCTCATGGTTGCCAGGATACCCGGCCTTCAACTGTGGCCTCCATGCTGGAAGATCCCAAGGGGGCCGTGACGACTGCGGGGTGCTCAGCCTGTTCCAGCGGACCTTGGTACTATATATAATCATTATATAATCTATATATGATTTAATAAATACCTTCAGAGCACTGCCTTCAGAGTATTGAGCAGCAGATCTGTGATTGAGACAGGAGAGTCCAAGCGAGATTGGACAAAGCACTTCAGTAAAGCACAGCAATGTGGCATAGTGCCCTTCAGTCAAGTCATATGCAGATTATGCAGTCGTGATTTTCACATTAGAAAAGCTGAGTCCGTGTGAACGGACGCTGAGGAGGTCAAAGAGGCACGGGATGCAAAGACCGAAAGCAAGTCGTCCAAGAAGACCAAGGCTTGGAGATGCTGGGAGAAACAGACAAAAGAACATGATGTATATTTGAATGTGTATGTATATGTATATGTATATATATATATATGTATCCGTCTATGTATGTATATATGTATATATATGTATATGTATATGTATATGTATATGTATATGTATATGTATATATACATGTAAATGTATATTTATATGATATATATATATATGAAATATGTATATGTATATGTATGTATATGTATTTGCATATATATATATGTATTTGCATATATATATATGAATATGTATATATGTAAATGTATATGTATATGCATATGTATATATATATATGCATATGTATGTATATAGATATATGTGTATATATATGTATATTTAAATGTCAATACTCGTATGTATATATATGTGTATGAATATGTATATGTATTTATATATATACACATGTATATGCAAATGTATATGTATATATATATATATGTATGTATATATAGATGTATGTATGTGTACATATATATATATGTATGTATATATATATATGTATGTGTACATATATATATATATATATATGCATGTATGTATGTATCTATATATGTGTATATATTTGTGTTTGTGTATAAATATGTGTGTATGTGTATATGTATATATGCATAGATATGTCTTTATATATGTAAATATATGTATATGTATTTGTATTTGTATATGTGTATGTATATATATAATTATGTATGTATATTATATTGACATATATAATATAAGTATGTTTATGTATTTCTATGTATATGTATATATTTAATACATATATATTTATATATCTTAATATATTTGTATATACATACATACATATATATGTATATACATATACATATATATATATACATATATGTATATATATATATATTTGTTACATACATGTATATGTATGTATTTATGTATACATATGTATATATATATTTGCATATATCTATGTAGACGTATATATAAATATGTATATGTAGATGTTGATGTATATGTATGTATATATATATAATATGAATCTATATGTGAATGTGAATGTGTATGTGTATATGTATACGGGGTAGAGGCTTGAGGTTTCCAGAACATCGAGGAACCTTGAGTCTTGCGATACAACAACACATGTGTGATCTTCTAATATACAGAAGGGGGCGGAGGGGGATATGAACGTCCTTTGAACTGCGTTCGAGCAAAGATGTTGTTATGTTGATCTGCGTTGTGGCATACAGAAGGGGGTGGGGCTGTATTAATGTCCTGTGATCTGCATTAGGGCAAAGATGTTGTTTCTCTTCGTTTTGGCATACAGACGGGGGCGTCCTTTGAACTGCGTTAGAGGAAAGATGTTGTGACAGTGAAGATGTTGTTACGTTGAAGATGTTGTTATGTTGAAGATGTTGTTTCGTTGAAATTGTTGAAAATGTTGCTACATTGAAGATGTTTTTCCTTTGAACATGTTGAAGATGTTGCTATGTTGAAGATGTTGTTGCGTTGAGGATGTTGCTACGTTGAAGATTTTTCTACATTGAAAATGTTGCAGATGTTGTTATGTTGGAAAAAGGGGATGTGCATTTCGCCCTTGGTTCTCTGGGGAAGTATGACATTTTTATCGGCACGCAATTCTCCTGGTTTTTACAAAAACAACCTAAAATGAAGAATTGGAAAAACCTAATACTAATAAAGACCGCGGACAACATATCCCAAGCATGTTGTCCGCGTGTTGAAGTCGTTCAATGTGTTATCATGTTCCATGAAGACCACCAAACACTGTAAAATGTAGTGGAAAATGTCATTTCCAAATTTTTCTCCAGCTCCACTTCCATTGCGTTCCAGGGATCCCCAAGCCTCTACCCTGTATAAGTATATGTATATGTATATTTATACTATATATATAAACGAGGGTGTGATTTAGCCACTTGCAGAACAAAACCAAGCAAAAAGGTTCAAACATTCGACACCTTGCAGTATCACGCAATTCAACCATTCCTTTCCAGGTGGGTGAACAAGTGAAGCTCAAAACAATAACCACGATGTGAGACAGGCGTAGTACGTTCATTCAGTAGTCGTACAGATGAACCAATAAGTAAATTAATTATTTGTGGTTTGTAGATGTTTGTAGTATGCATGATAGGATGTACTGTATACTGACATACAGAGAGGTTGGATATTAGATGGATGTTCCTTATGATTAAGCACACAATTGCATTTAAGGAAATCAATCAAAACATACTCTGAAACCTAGAAAGCACATCAAAGCTCTCAGATCCCCTAGCCTTTGCCCTGTGCAAGGCTGTGTCGAAGGACTTGCACCTTCCGCCGATTTTTGCTGAAACAAAGCGATAGCGGCTGCCTCCCAAGGCTTGTAGAATTTTGCTTTCTATCAGAGCTGCGGCAGACTAAGCAAACGTGCTTAGATGTCGAATTTGTCGAATGTCATTTCCTGATCTTTTGTTCCTTTTTTGGACTTGCCTTCAAGAGGCAAGAAGCATGCACCGGGCAGTTTGAGCGAAAATCGCCCGATTGCCTTCGGTCATAAACGTCATGCTTACCTGTGAAGTGTAGGGTTGGTGTGCATATTTTCGCAAAACGCGATGTTGCATTCGACCCACTGTGTTTGCTTCACATCTCTCCTTGGAATCAAAGGTCTCAAGGATTGAACGGATTCACACATGCCACAGATGCCACGAATGTGGAAATGAGGTTGATGAGGTGAGAAAGTGCGAAAGTGAAGTACGAAGCTCATGGTTTGTCCCCATTCATGAACCCTGTCATATTGGGTGTACCCAGCATTTGGGCGCTGGATCCATTTGAGCTCTGAGCTCTCTCTGAATTTAGAGAATGAGCCGGACAGAACCCAAACTCGACAGTGCCGAAGCCCTCGAAACTCGGACTCGCTGTCAACTACATAGTATCAGAAGATATCAGAAGGAAATCCATTGGATGTACAGACAGATTTCCTGCCGCCCAGATGTGCTTTGCCCGTCCATGCATTAAAAGTGTTTGCATTCCGTCGAGTCGAAGACGAAAAGCAAAGTCACTCAAGCAGAAGCAATCCTTTCGGTATGTTCGCCTCAGACATTGCCATCGTTGCACCATGTTGAAATCCCATGTGGCACCTTTTTGTGCAAAGTGATTCAAAGTGATTGTTCTCAATGTCTGGACACCAGGGCGCTATGCCTGCAGTTCGTCTGTGTGGTTTTGGCCTTTCCAGTGGCCTTCGGAGTGCCAGCAAGATTGCAAAGGACCCGGGTTGAACATTTGTGGCTTACAGGATTTTGAACCTTTAGTGAAATTTTCGTCTTACTTGCAGGCCTCAATCCTATTTCCATTCGAAGGTCCACAAGCCGAGATCCATCGAGGCAGGAAATGCTCAATTTGCCAAAGGCATTTAACACCGGACTCTCTGTTGATCCTGATATTCGATTTTCTCTTGGGGTAGAATCTAGTAGAACATACTGGGCATGGTGACAGAACTTCAATGTGCAAAAAAAACAGCAAGGAATGGTAGAACAACGAGTACGTTTGCATCAGGAAAACATATTTTGACATGAATCCTTAGGATTGCAAGCAACATAGTTGTAGTGTGTTGTAGTGCATTTCAGAAACCAACACGTTTTGGTATACAGAGGTCCCTGCCTAGAAGCAAGAAGTCAATCACTAATAAGCCTGGAAAGGTTGATCGAACTGCCGTGACCTTGTGAGCTTGCATCAAACTACAGAGACCACATGGAATGCCGCTTGCTGACCAGTTGTAGTTCAAATATGTTCGAACGTTGACGTATGAGCAACACCGCGGGCGCAAACTTTGGCAGTTGCAGACCGAAAACTGGCAATGTTGAACTTGATTCGGTATTGAGTGCATTTAAAGCACAACTGGAGCATCCAAATGCATGCATGATATATATATATAATAATATATATATAATAATATATATATATATATTTATATATATATAATGATATATATATATATAAATTTAATAATAATAATGTTAACAATAATAATAATAGTAATAACAATAATAATAATAATAACAATAATAATAATAACAATAATAATATTAGTAATAACAACAATAATAATAACAACAATACTAATCATAATAACAATAATAATAATAACAACAATAATAATAATAACAATAATAATAATAACAACAACAATAATAATAACAACAATAATAATAACAATAATAATAATAACAACAATAATAACAATAACAATAATAACAACAACAACAATAATAATAATATTAATAATAACAATAATAATCACAATAATAATAATAATAACACCAATAATAATAATAAAAACAACAACAACAATAATAACAATATTAATAATAATAATAACAACAATAATAATAATAACAATAATAATAATAACAATAATAATAACAACAACAATAATAATAATAACAACAATAATAATAACAACAACAATAATAATAACAACAATAATAATAAGAATAACAATAATAATAACAACAATAATAATAATAACAATAATAATAATAGCAACAATAATAATAATAACAATAATAATAATAACAATAATAATAATAACAACAATAATGATCATAATAAAAACAGTCGGACGCCCTGTAACCGCACGCCGGCAAGGGACAAAATCCCCATGGCACGGTGGCGTTCAGTGCCTTTTTCCAGACGCGCTTTCCTGGCGTGGGTCATGGCCCAAATGGCCTGCTCGGTCCTGTATATCATATATATATATATATATCAAAAACAACATAGAGATTATGTATACCAAAGATATCATACACTTTCACTTTCGGGTTGCTGCACGAAATAGTGCTCGGTCTTTGCCATGCAAACGTGACACGGAACTGCCTAGTCGTGGGTTCATCCATGGTAGTCCGGCTGAACAAATTCTACCGGGACGAAGTCTTCCACGACAAAATTGGCAAATTCCTCTGGCAGCACGGGTGTCGTGTCGACGCCCTCAAAAGTGCTGCAGACGAATGAATTAATGGCAATTGCCAAGGCCCGGTTCAGGCCTTCGGGATAGATCTTGGCTCGAGCGGTTTTGAACTCTCCTTCTGCATCTCTGCCGGCCATTCTTTCATGTGCACCGGCCCCATGTGGGCATCTTCCGCTCTGCCCTCCAGTCAGCGCAATCTGTCGGAACCGCGGCAACCGTAGATGCAGAATGGTGGTGGGTTTGGTGGCCACACTACCCATCGTACACTGGTCAAAGGATGTCACCCCGACGCATTCAAGGGTGCGCAGGAGGCGCACTTCACGGCTGCACCAAACGCTTGCTGGGTCCTTCTTGGCCGCCCACAGCGGGAACTGGGGATGTTCCAAAAATCCCGCGCCCCCAGACTTGGCAAGTCCCAGCAGAGCTTCCAGCAAAAAGCGGATGAGCCTGGACCCAATGAGGCATTGTTGCCATTGCCTTGGCTTCAGATTGGGGAAGCCTAGGGGCCATGTTCCAGACCGCAGCGGTGGTGGTCCCCCCTCCAGCAAACGGGCGGCCGTGTATGTTTCACACGGTGGGCCGCCACCCATACCGCAGATCTGGCCGGATGCAATCTGCGCCATCCAAAACTCTAGCTGCTGTATAGCGGTTGCTCTGGTTGCCCCTTGTCTGTGGTGCCGGGTTGATACTACTCAGTGAGCAGTCAGACTGATTAAGTTGGTTTGCATTCAATGGGCAGAGGTACAATTGCATTGAAATAAGCATGGAGCACAGTCAGTGCAAATGAGGTTGTTTC
>Ga0126342_10022038_pt1 | contig 10567 bp, 13 predicted proteins | sample Cyp1metagenome_FD_92528 | JGI IMG/M metagenome (GOLD analysis project Ga0126342, IMG submission 92528) | Coral microbial communities from Lord Howe Island, Old Settlement Bay, Australia - Cyphastrea 1 metagenome | ecosystem: Host-associated > Invertebrates > Cnidaria > Coral ...
CCACACTTTACACTCCACGCTTTCCTCTCCACGCTTTACACTCCACACTTTACACTCCACACTTTACACTCCACACTTTTACGCTCCACACTCCACAGTCTACACTTTACACTCCACACTCCACACTTTACCCACTGCACACTCCACACTTGACACTCCACACTTGACACTCCACACTCCTCACTCCACACTTTGCACTCCACACTTCCCACTTTACACTCCACACTCTACACTCCACACTCCACACTTTACGCTCCACACTCCGCACTCTACACTTTACACTCTACACTGTAGACTCTACACTCCACACTCTACACTGTCCACTCCACACTGCAGACGGGTAACAGGGGAAATATGTATATACAAGACTGTTCAAATAAACTATTGTAGAAAATTGATCTGAGTGTCTGCATATCCATTAACATACGTGTGAGCATTCGGGTTCGTGGGCTGCATCTTGTTTTTTTCCCGAATGCGTAGCAAGGGTTCCCGTTTCACTCTGGGGGTCTGGGGGTTGAGGGTGTGTTCGCTGGACTTTGCGTTCACGTTCGCAACCGTCCGCAACCGCCCGCAACCGTCCGCAACCGTCCGCAACCGTTCGTGTGAGGACCGTATAGCCGTGCCTATGGTAAGTTCTGCAGGAGGTGACATTTTTGGAGGTTTCCAACGTTTCGTTGCTTCGTTTCGCGTGGCAGGCGTGACACTTTGTGACATTCAGACGTGTTTTGTAACGTGTCGAAGGTCGTTTGGTGTGGCAGGCGCAATACTTTTGCGACATTTTCAGAAGATGCGTGGCAGTCTTCGTGGCAGGCGCAGCACTTTGGACGTGTCCATCGTCATTTTGCGTGGCAGGCGCAGCACTTTAGACGCGTCGTGTCGGTTTTTTGCAAATCGCATTGGCAGGGCTGCGTCAAGTGGCGCCAAGGTGCAGATTCCGTGGCAGGCGTCGCGTTTTGTGACATGTGCTGAAAATTGATGGAAGCCTCGCACGAAACATCGATTTTGAGGCTGCCAAATTTAGAAGTTTCTACGAAAACTCGTAGGAAAACGTCGCTTTTGAAGCTACAAAGTGTGAAAATTGGAGGAAGTCTCGCACGACATGCTCGTTTTGGCGTTCCCACGTGCCTTGTCTCGGGTCACTGGTTTTTCTGTGGCTTCGCCGTGTCTATGGGGGAAGCTGGAAAACATGTCCTTTCGGCATGTTTCACACTATGAAAATTGGATGAAGTCTCGTACGAAACGTTCGATTTCATGTTCCTACGCGTCTTGTCTCGAGTCTCGCTCGCGTCGCCGTGTTTATGGGGGAAGCTGCAAACATTTCCTTTTAAAAGGTTTCCAAGCAGGTCGTCATGTCGTTTTGCGTGGCAGGCGTGGTGCTTTGATGCACTTTGTGACATTCCAACCTGTTTGATAACGTGTCGAAAATGTCAAAATTGGAGGAAGTCTTGTACGAAATGCTGATTTTTCTGCATCCACATGTCTTGTCTCGGGTCTCTGGTTTTCCTGTGGCGTCGCCGTATCTATGGGGGAAGCTGCAAAATCTCTCCTTTTCGAAGGTTTCCAAGCAGGTTGTCAGGTCGTTTTGCGTGGCAGGTGTGGCACTTCGTGACATTCCAACCTTTTTGATAACGTGTCGAAAATGTCAAAATTGGCAGAAGCCTTGTACGAAATGCTGATTTTTCTGCACCCACATGTCTCGTCTCGAGTCTCTGGTTTTCCTGTGGCGTCGCCGTGTCTATGGGGAAGCTCCGCACTCCACACTCTACACTTTACACTCCACACTCCACAATTTACACTTTAGACCCCACACTCCACACTCTACACTTTACACTCCACACTTTACACTTTGCACTTTACACTCCTCACTCCTCACTTGAGACTTTACACTCCATTTCCACTCCACACTCCACAAACTCCTAGCGGCTTCGTCGGCGAGAAAAGTCCAACCGCTCATGTCATCGCCCGTAATTCATCATTCTGATGTCTCTTTCTTAGTCCTTTCAGTTGATATTTGCACCATCCTACACTTGATCTTCGTTGCACTATTCCTGTATTGATTTGGTTTTTGCGAGTTCTCGTAGCTAGTATCATGTCGCTTCGTGCCAGCTTAGGCAGGTACTGCCTTGGCCGAGCCATGACGAGGGACAGCTCACCGTATTCGACCACTCGATCTCGCTCACCTCCACCTGACCGAGACGTCTCCACGCAAAGTCCCTCACCATTCTTTCGACCTCCGGATGGCAACCTCCAGCACCTCGAGCCCATCGACCAATCATCCTTCAGATCGACCTGAAACGCAGCTCGCCCTTCGCGATCCATACTACAACATTCTCGTCCGCCAGGTCGCAGGCAACCCGTCCACTCCGGAATATGGCGGACTCTTCCAAGTGTACAAGGGTCATCTATACCCGGAATACGCATCCAGACACTACATCGAGGAAATCGAAGCCTTAGTCGTCAGTACATTTGCCCAACGGTGGGCTATCTTTGTCAATTCCACGGATTTTTGCCTCGCCATGGATACTCATTATGGCCACCAATTACTGAACCAGCCACACGACAGCATCCTGGACATCCTGACCCGCCACTTCCCACGCTGGAAAACGCCAACGCTGCTACACCAACCCGTCTCAACACCCAGAAGTTCGTCATGCTGACCACCAGATATTGTGGCCTGGTCCTACGTCTTCAAATTCCTCGTGGACATCCCCTCTTCGCGCACAACGCCGTGATGATGTCACGTCCGAGCTAATCCACCATGATCAGGCGGACGAAGCTACGCGGCTTCTCCTTATGGTGGCTTCTCTTTCAAACCTTGTGTGAATTGCTAAATCCTTCATGTGTAGCTTCCTACTTCTAACACCCTTTCTCACCCAGTGTCGTATTTGATCTTCTAGAGTGTGTGTGCATGGGCATCCCCTGTACCAAAGGGCTATAATCAGAATTACTCCGGCGTCTAAGTTTTAACTGATTACTAGCAGCAGGGGGCAACAGAGTTGCTGCATGGCTGTCGCCAACGAAGCTCCATGCAGTAGACTAGGATATGGAGTCTGATCAACCCCATGTACCTGCAGTTTTTCGTCATTTCATTCCGCTCCGTGAACGACTGGTTCCATTCAGCGTGTATAGAACAGACTCCGTTTTCAGCAGTTTCTTCGAACAGAGTTCATCACAGCAGTTTCAATTTTCTTTTGTGCTGAAAAAGACCTTAAATTGGAACCTCCAGATCCCTTGATGGGAAACAAGAAGTTGCTCATAGACGACAAACGGTCTGTCAAGTGTGTCTTCGGCCGAGAATCCGTCATGGTCCGGTCGTGATCCGGTAAAAAATCCTCAAGGATTGCCGGCGTGTGAATTTTCTTCATCTGAATTGGCTTCGGCCATGACGAGGAGCCTGTATGTCTGTTCCTTGATCAGAGAAAAAACAAGGCAATGTTCCTGGATCTTTTTGATCATGATTGTTTCCATCTGTATTCTCTGAAATCACGATATGATTCGGGAACTAATTTTCCAACTGTTCCTCAACCTGAGTAATCCGAGAGACATTTTTCCTTGAGATCCAAGATCTCCTGTTGCATGTTTTACCTTGCCAAAAAGTTGAAAAATCTCTGAATTGGTCTTGTACCATGAATAACTCTGAACTTTTTGGGTTTACCCAAACAAAGGTCTCCGGACCCTCATCTGAAAGAACTATGAATCCAAAAGAAACAAGGCAAAGGAAACAAACAATTTCATTTGATTTTCCATGATGTACAGCTCTGCGGTTACATTTCCACTGCTTACCATGTACAGTTTTCAGCTTATTCGTACGTTTCGTCGTGTATCCGCTGAACATAACCGAAGCGCATGAGTATGGTTGTTCCTTCTTGCATAGTCACTTCGGCTCAGTCTCACGACCTAAAATTCCGATTGCTCATGAAGTTTTCCATGTTCCAAGTTTTAATTTTCTGCTTTCACGTGGAAGAGCCCGGCCGATCCCGCGTTCGCGGACTGATTACAAAAGTGTTAAAATTTAGAGTCCCAAAATGAATGTTCCGTTGACTACATGTCATATGTTTGTCACTTCCCCAAAGTTTCTGCTTTTGATTGAGAGCCATGACATACAACGTGTACTTCAGTGCGGGTGACTACACTCGCCAAGCCGCAAAAGCACCGCCAGCCAGAGCAGCATTGAGAGCGTTGACTCCTCGACGACCACCTCTACCCCGGCCTACAGTTGCTTCCGTGATTTCTCATGGGGAAGACCAACAATTTCAACCGGCCGCGATTCAAGTGCTTTCCAAAGGTCGACCACCAGCACCACCGGTCACACTCTCCAATGTAGAGGTGCCCAACCGTGCAACGGCAGTAGATCCAACTGGACCATTTGTGAATTCAGCTCCCAATGTAGATGGCCTCGATCGTGAACATGCTTCTAGTCATAGACCACGTAGATCGCGTAGTTCTCGGAGATCCAGGTCGAGAAGAACTAGACTCACTAGACGTTCGACTAGACCAAACCAATCTATGAGATCGTATCGCTCTAGAAGATCTAGAAGATCTCCACAGAGGTCACGTAGTCCTGCACGTTTGCGCCAGGTGTTTGGGCCAACCAAGATTGGCTCGATGCTCCACCAGGCAATTGGCAGATAGCACCACTGCCACCGCCTCCGTTTCCACCACCTCCAAGTGTCACGGGCATCACTAGACGCACCGATGGATGCTCATTTTTACGCGCTGTATGAAAAATTGTACAGACAACAGAATCGTGATTTTCCCCTTTCTGAAGCCTTTTTGAAACATTTGGCCTTTTTGCTGGCGAAAGCTGATATCATGGTTACTGACTGGCATGGGTTGAGAACTGTTTCACACGATCCCAAGTGGTATCGTTCTCCAACAGAACCACCAGAGGCAATTCAGCAATTTTATGTTTTGCCCCTTCCAGTGCTCAGAAACCGAGCCGGTGTTCCATCAGATATGCCACCAGCACCTCGAAGGGCAGCGCCTGACAGAAACCTGTCAGAAGTGATTCACTTAGCATTTACTCACGCTACAAACCAAGGCAGCTTTGTTGCCATCATGCGTGAAGGCTGTCTGGCAGCTAGTAAGTTGCATCATTCAGACAATGAATCGTTTGCCAAACAAGCTGGGATGATCATGAACTTGGGAGGTTTCTTCACAATGGTACCACCACTAGTAAGAATGAATGCGGTGTAGTTTTCCTTGGCTTAGCCTGGGGAACAGGCGAAGCGGTGCACCAAGAGGAGAAGGCCAATGCATCTCCATGACAAAGCCAGGTGGGCATGGTTGCGTCCACCACAAGCGGGGATGCATGTGGGTGATTTCCACGCAATCCCACCTGTTACAAGGCCTGGCATGGAACTTTTAAGAGAAGGCCCGTAGCTCCATTTTCTAGTGATATCCATGATCTTTTTTCTGACTTATAGATCACGCTTTTCGTTTTCCATTATGTTTACATGAGCTTGGCACTTTCAGTCACGGCCCACTGCAGATGGTGTGAAACATCATTCTACGTTTAGCCGCTCTTCCAGACGATGACGCTCACCTAAAAATCTGAGGTGACTCTTCGGCCGCTAGGTCGTTTGTTGGTTCTTCATATGTTTACTTTGTTATGTTTTTTGATAATTGTCTGCCATATCCTTTGACTTCGACTGACAGTTCTTTGAAGATCCGTGGAAAAGCGTCTCTCACTGCCGTCTAGCCAACGCTATTGTGCGAAGTTACCTTTTTGGGTTTTCCTTTGTGTCTGTTTGAATGTTTTTTGAGAGCTTTTCTGACATTTTGTTCATGGTGAAGATTTCTGTTCAAATTCCAACCGACAGCTTGGAGTAGAAAAAGAGGATTACATGGCATGGACCCACTCCAAGTTCCTTTGGCAGCTCTATGCCGACATGGAGCACAAGAATTCAGTTTGCGTCCTTTCAGCGCTGAACGCTTCATTGGAACTGTCACGACCAGAACGGTCACAGAATCCGTGTTTTGCTCTCAATTGCTGAAATGCATGCGAGACAGTGGTATTGATGTGGATGCAGTAGCAGAGCACTTGCATCGCACACAAGCTCCTACAGAACCGATTCCTTCCAAACAGGATCAGCCTGTGGATTTTATCAATCCTGTCGTTGCTGATGTTGTTTCAAGATTGAAAGCATTGCAACCTGAAAAGGTACAAGGGTCTGCGGCTCGTAGGTTGCAACAAGTAGCCAAACGCCAGTTGTCTGCAGCTGGCAAGGGTGTAACACCTGCCCCAGCGTCGGCGTCGGCTTCGAGCTTAAACAAGCGACCTCCGTCAGAACAGCTTGGAAGCACCCTGAAGAAGAGAGCCCGTCCCAAACGCAAGGTGAATTCTGAGGCTCCTTCGAGTAATTTAAAGTCTTTGCGGGCAAAAAAACATGATGATTCATCTCAAGCCATGAAAGTTTGGTCCGATAAAACTGAACATTTCTCTGATGATATTCCAGAGAAAGAGAAAGATGACGAAGTCATCAATGCAGAAGAATGTCTCCTCCCACGGTCTCCAGTGCTCCAAGACAATGTTCCCACCGGCCATTCAGATACTATTACTACCATTTCAAAATGGGCCAAGAGCTTCCTAGCAAAAACGCGGGAGGAAGCTGTCAAACTAATTCAAGTGATTCGCGATGCCGATCTTCTGAAAAGCCGTTTGCAAGAAGCATGTATCAAGTATGGTATCGGTATGGAATTGACTTTTAAGTTAGCGCCTCGAAGCAAGCGCCAAGTTATTGGAATAGGTGCAGCCTTGTGTGCTTGACTAGCTTCTCATCCTGAGGATTTGCTGCGTTTGAAACTTTTTGAAGTCCTGGCACACCTCCAAGAAGCTTTGACCTTTTGCATTCATAGTAATACCTCATATTCCGAAAGCTTTAGCTATGTGGGCTTTGAGCTTGATTCATGTTTTGTTGCTTTCACGTTTTTCAGCCCCAACGATTGAGTCTCGTAAGTGGCGCAACAGATTGAACTTTTTGAATGTGAGCCCAGAGACTTATACTTATCCATTTTTTCAATCTCAGTGTGCAGTTTACGTCAAACTGCCATTTCATCCGGTTGATCCATCTCATCCCGTGTGCAGCCAGCATGGCCATTTCTATGTCGGCTCCACTGGCATGTCAGCCAGCAAACGAGATTTCAATCGAGCGGCCAAGTTGAAACTACTTGAGAACGGTTGTTGAATTATCCATTAGGTACTGGCTTTCCAACAACAATTTTCCTCTTTTTAATTTGATTGTGTTGGAGCCACATAGTACCTATGAACAAGCGTGGGTTCGTGAACATTGTTTGCTCGGCTATTGGCAAACCATGCTTAACCATCCTTTATTTCTAGTCTTGAGGTTAAAATCTGAAGGTTGGACATTGCAGTTTCAAGCCAGCCGCTCACCACCAATCAAATTGGGACCTCGCCTTTTTTCAGCGCTTGCGAAGACGTCTTCGCACTGTGGGCAGTGTTCCCAGTGAACACTCCAACCAAAACAAAGACCGGCGTATATTACATCTTTTAAGCCTTCATGCTCGAAGTAGTTACGTGACTTGCCAGCAGATCCGACCCGGTGAATTTCACACCCTGGAGGTGTAAATTGTACAGGCTATCCGTTCATCCCGTTTTTGGCACATGATGATTTTAAACGGCATGTTGAACGCTGGTTGAGAACAACTGTTGTTGGAGTCAAATCTTTGGCAATTACATTTTTTCTTCCAGCACGACATTTGAGAGCTCGCTTGTATTTTCAAGGAGCTTTAAATACATGGAATGATCCTGCTCTCTTTGAGATTCCAGCCCACAGAAGCCGTGGCACAAAAAATGATCCACGACGCATTTTCCCCGCGTCTCCTCCGTAGATATAAGTGGGGTTTCCGGAAAAATGCACAGCTTCCTTGCTTTGTTTTTCTCACACGAAAAAAGCGGTGGACCAAAGGTCGCGCACTGATTAGTTATTTTCAGAGTTTCCAGGCCACATTGCTGAAAGCAGCTAGCCGAGCCTTGGATTCCATATGCAAACAAACGTGGCCGCAGGATTTTGGCCAACTCAGCATTCCTCAGATTTGGAAAAAGGTACATCATCATTTTGAAGCAACTGATGATTCCATTTCTTTGGCCTGTGTCAATGATGATCTGATGGGTTTTTTCAATTCCGTTCCCCAAACTCGTTTGCTTGATGCCGTACATCAACTTTTGGATCAATGAATGCTGGCTCATGAAAAACAATTTGACAATGATCGCAATTAGGTGACTATTTCAGTGAACCTTTCTGCTCGAGGAGACCCTGCACAGTCTACCTACTCTGGAACCTTCAAACGAGCTGCCTTCCAGACTAAATGTCTGTATGTCAGGGACATGTTTGAGATTGTGCAGTCCAATTTGACATATATTTTCAGCTCTTGGCTGCTTTTGGCGATCTGTTACTGGGTTTTGATGTCAATATACAGGATCGAACTGTACAATATCGCCGGCCAGACATTCGTCAAATTCGGGACTGTGTTTCTGCGGGATCTCTCCGCCTCAGACTGAGCGGATTCAAGAGCCGGGCTCACTTAATTCGAAAATATTCCTACCCTCCGGATTTGGTATCTGCAAGCCTTTCCCAGCTGGGAGCCCTGTATGTACAGAAAGGGTCTAGCCAAGCTGATGTCCACCAAGCGTTGAAATTGTAAAAAACGCAATTGTGCGACAGTGATTCTCGAGAACCTGTTTTGACAACCCTGTTTTGACAACCCTGCTGAAGCTGTCCCGTTTGTTGCAATACTAACATTTTTTTGCTCAAACTCGTAGCACCCTTGCTCAGGTCAACCTTGTTTTCTCTGCCACCAATGGCTGCTGATCCATTTTCGCACTCCCTGTACATAATTCAGCTTTCCGTTTTTCCGTCTTAGATGTTCAGCACCTTTTTTGCGACATACGGCCTTCGTGTGTGTGGGGGCAACCCCTGTACCAAAGGGCTATAATCAGAATTACTCCGGCGTCTAAGTTTTAACTGATTACTAGCAGCAGGGGGCAACAGAGTCGCTGCATGGCTGTCGCCAACGAAGCTCCATGCAGTAGACTAGGATATGGAGTCTGATCAACTCCACGTGACGTACCTGCAGCTTTTCGTCATTTCATTCCGCTCCGTGAACGACTGTTTCCATTCAGTGTGTATAGAACAGACTCCGTTTTCAGCAGCTTCTTCGAACAGAATTCATCACAGCAGTTTCAATTTTCTTTTGTGCTGAAAAAGGCCTTAAACTGGAATCTCCAGATCCCTTGATGGGAAACAAGAAGTGACTCATAGACGCCAAACGGTTTGTCAAGTGTGTAGACAGTGTACACTGTGTTGCTGATCTTGTAAAACACCCCGTTCGTTTGCATCTGCTTCGAAGTGCGATGCTCGATTCGCAGGATCGGCCACCTTCAATTCCTTGCAAGGTTCCTCGAACCACCCCATCTTTGAACTGTTTGCTTCAGCTTGCCCCTCCTCTATTTCACGCTTGCTTGGGCCGAATGTCCTCAAACTTGTGTCCTGCCTGGATACAAACTCATTCAATCACATCCTGGTCGTGCTGCCACTTGCCTGAATTCCATCCTTGGCTGAACATGGACTATGTTTTTCTCTTGGGAACTTCGTCGCCGACTTAACAAGTTCACCACAATCAGTTTCCCTGTGAGGCAAGCCGATCGGGTTGAAACCCTTTCGTCCCCCTCACCACCATCAGGATTCTGATCACGGCGTCATGTTCGTCGTGGCATCAAAATCATTGTCGCCAAAGACGGCAACCGTCACCAGCAACATAAGTGCCGAGACTACTAGCAGCTGTCAGTCTCCCTAGCGCAACCCTTGCTGTGAAAATGCTACTGGTCACTACTAGATTACACGCTTGGATCCTTCACACGACCCCGCAGGCTAAAGCAATCCGTGCAATCACCTTCTTAGACCTGTTTGTTACCATGCCACCTATTTTGACCAGTGTCAAGTTTGTGATTGCAACCTCGATGACAAAGGGATAGCCGGTAATCAAGGGGAAAGGCATATCCGCACTGAAAGAACAACAGCAGCACTAGCTCCAATCTGATCAACTGGCCGGGGTGACTCGGTCTTCCAGCTTTTTGGTGTGAACAAAAAGCCTGTGGGGCAGGGAGGCGATGGGAGAGATTAGGAAATGCCCAGACTTTTTGGTACTTGTGGACTGGAGCCCTCAGTTTTCATATATCTCTATCTCTATCCCTATCGCTATCTCTATCCCTATCGCTATCTCTATCCCTATCCCTACCGGTATCGCTATCTCTATCTCTATCCCTATCTCTATCTCTATTCCTATCTCTATCTCTATCTCTATCTCTATCTCAATCAATCAATCAATCAATCTAACTAATCTAAATTAATCTAATCTAATCTAATCTAATCTATCTATAGCGACGGACACCCACTTAGAACGTAAAATTGTTTCCATTTTTTTGGCACTTAGAACGTGGCACGAAATCAACACTTAGAACGTAGGCAAAATTTCATCACTTAGAACGTAAAACCATCACTTAGAACGTAGGGAGGCCAATTCAACACTTAGAACGTAAAACCAACAC
>Ga0126342_10022039_pt1 | contig 10566 bp, 9 predicted proteins | sample Cyp1metagenome_FD_92528 | JGI IMG/M metagenome (GOLD analysis project Ga0126342, IMG submission 92528) | Coral microbial communities from Lord Howe Island, Old Settlement Bay, Australia - Cyphastrea 1 metagenome | ecosystem: Host-associated > Invertebrates > Cnidaria > Coral ...
CATCTATCCATCTATCCATCTATCCATCTATCCATCTATCCATCTATCCATCTATCCATCTATCCATCTATCCATCTATCCATCTATCCATCTATCCATCTATCTATCTATCTATCTATATATATATATATATCGATCGAGCTATCTATCTATCTATCTATCTATCTGCAAGTATATTTCCATCTAGGCATTTACAGTTTACGCAGTTATGGGGCACCACTTTTTGAGCACAACACGACCACCCCCAAAACCATGGATTATAGCTTCATTGAACAAACTATGTATGTCATCAGCACAAACCCAACAGTGAAATCTTTTGTCTACCAACTTAGCTAACCTCAGAGACTGGGATATATTAGTGAACAAAATCAACACGTCGCAATTACGGTTCTTAATAATAACTAACTAACCACAATTAACCCTCACTACCTTCCCCATCAACAAGTAATTAACCGTCCCTATCCATCTAAATAACAATGTACTTATCCATATAATGATCCATTCACCCCCATTTTCCATAATTCACCATCATTCTCCCATCAAACCCTACATTTTCCATAGCTGAATCATAGGGGGAGAATGGTGGGGGAACGATGGTGAAACCCTAAGGTAGCTTGTTTTCCATGGGGCTATTAGGGGGAAAGCCTTCATTTTCCATAATTTACCATCAGCATCCCATTACTAAACCCATAAATCCCATAAACCCTACATTTTCCATAGGAAAATGCTGGTGAATGATGGAGAATTACCACTAATGCCATTCACCGTCCCTATCATTCACCATCATTTTCCATACCCTCCGGTAAACGGGCTAACATAACGAACTGGAAAGATCCACCATGCCATTAATGGGTAAATCAACTATATTTCGACTGGGCCATGGCTTCAATCGCTCTTTGACTGTTTACCAGAGGGTAAACCTCCATTTTCCTATGGTTTTCGCATGGTTTTCCCATGGTTTTCCTTCACCAAGCCACATCAGCTGCTGCCCGTTGCTCCGCAGCAGCTGTTTCTCCCGCAGCTCCAGCAGCGCCACGCTGAGCCCTGCCAGGTCCGCCGCGGTGCACCGCGAGGTGAGCAGCTCGTCCCAAAGCTCCAGGACCGTGGCGCGAGGTAAACAACTGGCCTGTAAGGTTGATGTGGGATGGGGAAAATTATACACTATATTCTATGTTATTAAATGATTTATGAAGTTACATATATACTACATGATATAATTAGCTACGACTAGATATAATTATATACAACTTTAGAAAATTAGGTTTAATTCGATTTATTTATATATATATATATATTATATATACATGTGTTAATACCCTCTGGTAGTTTAAGCTGGCTATGGAACATGGTCCGTTCATAGATTATACATACACCTAGTTGTGGTGGTCTTCCATAGCTATGTTCAATTGCAAGAGGGAGTATACATGTGTATATATTTATACAGACACACAATATAGGATATATATATATATATATATTAACAGTCAATAATTTTACATATCCTTAGACATATACTCATAATTATATATTGAACGCGTGACTGAAGCAATAAGCATTGCAAATCACTGGCAAGAATTGTCGAAACATAATGTCACCAATCATGTCATCATCAACTATAACATCCTAAGACTATGACAGACAGTTCTTGCTAATAAAGGATTGGGGCATCTCATAATGTGATAAACCATCCCCAATATTCACAAAACCGGTGGTAAAGATCATCGTCCAAGGTGCAAAGAGGGAGATATGCCAGGAATGTAGAAACTGCTCCACAAGGATTCCATTCTCATCCAAATGGTTGCAGAGCTTCGGCAGCAACTTCTGCAAGAGTTCAGAGCTTTTCTCCGTCGACTCTCCTGGTGCCGGCGCATGCCCCAAATTGCTGGTTGGCCATACCTGTTCTGAGCTGTACTCTCGAATGAATTTACGTGGAAAGGAACAAAAACCCTTTGCGGATCATTCCAATGGTATGATATTCATCGATATTCAATGCTGGTGGTTTTTCGCCACCCCTCCGAAAAATGATGGGGTTCGTCAGTTGGGATGATGACATTTCCAATATATGGAGATTATAAAAGCCATGTTCCAGTCACCACCAACCAGGATATGGATCATCTCCCTGGAAACACGTGGAGATTCAATGATTTTCATGGGTCGCCAACAAATCTTTTAGTCCGTTCGCTGTAGATCAATGAGATGAATCATTCTTCCCCGTTGAAGCAGCTACTTCATGAATTTATGTCACATCTTTCACAGCTTCATCCCTTTCCCAATTACAGTTTTTTCTTCACCAATTTCCGATCACCATCATGTCACATCACCATGGTCCAAGTGATCACAACATGAAAACATACATAGGTTTGAACATGGGGACAATTGCCCACAATTGTGGACATTTTGAAAGGTTGGGGCACCTCATTTTCAGACAAAACCGTGCCACTTGGGGTTGTCTCAAAATTGGGAACTTGTCCAATAGACATGGCCAGGACGTTCGGTATCCCTGGAATCCCCCTACTTTCAGACGAACGAATTCCTTGACCCTGGAAATGGCAAACATATAGGTAATAGGGGGTAATCCGTTGAACAAAATGGGGGTCAATAGCCGCTTTTCTAGGAATATTCAGAATTTAGGTATCCTTGGACTCAGTGAACTTTGCTATTTCCAGTGTGAGGCTGAGTGCATTTCTGCCGTCCCATGCCCATGGAACGTTGATCGTCTATCCGTGACATTCTGTGACTGTCAAACACCCACATGTTCATACAGGATGGGCCCCCCCGTTGTGATGTGAATGTTGGTTTATGGGGGCCCATCGAAATATAGTTATAGTGCTATTATAGTTATAAATCAACCCCATTATTATATATATACAGTGTTATAACCCCATTATTATAGTTATAGTGTTATTATAGTTATAAATTATAAAGCAACTTGGCTAACTACGGCGCCGCATCCTGGGCTGAATCCCCAAACCCAAAACAAATCCAAGCATCGAAGTTTTGGAAAATCCGAAGCATAGAATCCAGCAAGCTCCAAGTGGTCAACCAAGCGGATGAAAGTCCGAAACGTCTCTGTTTCATCTCCTGACGGAAAGGCATGGAGAGGCGACCTGCTGCGACCTTGCTGCAAGCCCTTAAGATCAATCCATAGCAACAACAAAACTCCCTATCTTTTAGCATCGTCCAGCATTAATTTGCATGGCCATTCATAGTATCCAGCTACAATCCAAGAACAGTACAGAATTAACTATTAACCACCATGAACTCCCCCTTCACCACTAAGTTGACCCCCGGCGCCTGACACCAACAAGAGTAGCGCCACCACGAAATTCATCCCCTGACAGTAGCCAATGTCTGGGTTGTAGCTGGCATAAGCTCTCAACACCTGGCGGACTCGAGGATTCGATATGCTTCGATGCTTGGAGAGTGGCTGGAAAAAAGGCGTCAGTGGATTTGAAGAACGAAATGATGTTGGCCCGTAAACTGGGCTACACCTCACAGTTATGGCCCTTTACCAGTTATAAGTACTTATAACCCCATTTATAGAATGTATAATCCCATTTATAACCAGTTGTAACTGATAAATGGCTATCACTGCAGCAATTCTACTTGAAACATGAAAAACAACTCAGATGGACTCACAAAGAACATCACAAGTGTCATCTGTCCCCTTTTGTCTCCATAATTCACAGCCTGTCTCCAACATAACTCACGCAAAACATATCATCTATGCTTCTCCCAGTCTAGAAAACACTGAAAGTTGGGTGCCAAACAGCTACCCTCGAGCAATCTAATCTGGTGTTTATGGTAATCAAAGATCCTGCATGTACATTGTACATTTACTTTCTTCTGTTCCCAGTTGAAGACATCGATTTTCCAATGCAAGGTGGAAAAAAACTTCCTTTCAATATATGATGATATCCCTCCCTGTAAAAAAAGAACATGGTACTCCCAAGTGCCTTAACAAAGTCTACACGGGCGACTTCCCAGTGTCTCATTGTGTCCCGCCTTCTCCAAGCTTTCGACTTCACCAGCAGATAAGCGTTCTCCTCCCAGGCTAGTCCTCAAGGCATCCTTGGGATCCCGGGATCCCATGATCCTGCGACTCTGGTTCTCCTCCTCCCAGTCCCCGTCAACTTAAGGGTCACAATGTCACAATCCCATAGGATCCATGGTGCTGCTATATATGCCAACATGACTGTGGTATATTGATGGGATCCATGTTACCATATATAGCAGCACCATGGATCCTATGGGAAAAGGAATCATCTTCCCAAATCAACTTTGAACTAAAAAACCACCAGCTGAGGTTCCGAATGAACACTAATGAACACTCCGCAAATCCTAGGATACCAAAGAATCAACAGCTGTCAATCCCAGTTGGTGTTGATCATTGTAAACTCCATAGTGCCTCTACAGTAGGAGAGTAAGTGGGTAAAAAAAAAAACGACTCAGCAAGCCACGGTTTATGGTGGACATATAACGTGACACATCTAGAGATGGATAAGTGAACGAAATATATTTACAACTGGGTGGCCGGACATTGTGGGTATAGTAAACATATCCAAAAATGGACTATGCCCCAGGGTTTAAAAATGGGAAACAATATGATATAATTATAATCCATTGAGAATTGGGGGTAGCCCGTTCTGAGACAAACCCATTTATTCTCATTGTCTTAAGAAAAAGGGGGAATGGTGTTTGCTAATTTAATGGTTGGCTAATAAGCCATTACTTACTATATTCCCATCAATTTCCCCTGAATTCTCCTAACAGCGATATAACCATGTTTCTGGGTAAATTGTGATAATTCACCAACCTGAATACTTCGGACATGTGGGGATGATTGCCCTATAAAAATCATGATTCCAGTGACAGTGAGATCGTGATGAACATCTCCCAGATGTATCCAACCATTATATATCCCATAATAATCCCAGAAACAAAAACACTATATTGTCCCATTGATCGCCATTAATCCTCAGTAATCACCACTAATCACCATTAACCATCCCCATATCATGATAATCAAAAACACAACTATTTGTTATAAGATGTTATGAGTATTTTCAATTCATTATAAACCATTATGAATAGTTTTAGTAACATAGTACTATAGTTATAGTTTAGTAAGTTTAGTTAACATTAGTTAACTAATCCAGTTGGTGGTTACCTATGAGTTATACTACCCTCTGGTAAACGTTTACATAACTATGGACAATCACCATTTTTTCATCAAGAAATCCACGATTTCTAAATGGGCCATGTTCAATAGCTATGTAACAACTTACCAGAGGCATTTCTATCATGAAAAATATCCATATGAAAACCCATTGCTCGGCTCGCCCCCTATGACTTCGCCAAGGCTCCACCTGGGCCGTCGTCGCATCCGCCGGTATCGCCACCGGGTCCCCCGGCAGCTCCGGCAGCTCCGGCAGCGGGTCCCGTGGGTCCAGCGTCCAGGTCCACAGGGACCAGCGACGCGATGACGGGACGCCGGAGGCCACCAGCGTCCTGGTGTCGCGACTTGTCGCGTCGGTGATCGATGTTTGATGTTTGATGTTTTTCATAGCCCTTGGTATCCTAGAAATTTCCAGATGTTTGATGGTATATAAGCTATCCGGAATTAACAGTTATGGTATATCTTATAACCGAAGTATATTGACATAACTCTTAAGGAAAGGAACTGCAGTGAACGGAATCACTGGATTTTCTGAATCTTCATGGGATATTGGTCCCATATTGATGGGTGTAAGTTCGGATTGGCTAAGTTGGTTGTTTATAACTAAGTTAGCTACGTATATGGTGGTTACAAATATAGTTCAAGGGAGTTATGATGATCCAACGAACATAACTCGGGGGGCAACACCCTGCCGAGCTACACCCATCAAGTCATATCTGATATCCAGGCTCAAGCAATTGCAGTTTTATATACATTTACACATCATTACACATAAAATCATATATAGATATATTACGTATTATATGCAAACAGAGAACATATACACATCTTTCTGCAGCGTTACATATATATAAAGTATATTATTGTATGACATTATACACAAATTCATACAGACATATCAGCTTCACACAGTGTTCACATGAAAAAAAAAGAAGACCTCTCTCAACCCTTACCCGTGCCCTTCGCTGCCTGAGAGACGTCTCTGATAGCTGAGCCAAATCCACTCCGTCCCAGAGCTGCAGTCTGCGATCTTCGTCCAACACATCTGCAACGCTCGGCTGAAGGAACTGGGCACAGCCCTTTAAGCAGTCCATGGGCAGTGCAACAACAGCCACCATGGCGCCACATGGCCCGATAGCTTTGACGCATCACAAGAAATCTCTGGGATACCCTTGGATATCCTGCAGAATTTCCTTGGTGTGAAATTGGGTGTGTCTGACAAAATTGGGGATTCACATCCAATAAATAACTTAAAGAGAACATAATAAACATGAATAAACCATCAAATTTTGGTGGCATCATGGGGTGTCCTAGTTTGAAACAAACCCCAATCACATACCAAGTGGATTGCTCTATCCCGACACTATGCCGTCTACTCTCAGATTCGTGAAAGAATGGGACCTAAACCCACACGGGTTGGAGGAGGAACGCAATTCCATTTTTTTGGGGGGGGCATGGCGCTGAAATTGTTTTTTCCAATCTTCGCCAAGGCTCAAATGGCTTTGCAACTGTGGAGTGTTGCAATCTTTGCGCATGAGCTAGGAACATCTGCAAGAAGGTAGGTGGCATTAGGTCGCACACGTGGGAAACAAACACATCCAGTCAATCCAGTCCCATCAAAACAAACAAAAAAGTGTATGGCCACAATCCATGGAGAACATAAATCGAGAGGAATCCTTACCAAAATCAAATCAAGCGCGGCCCCCGGGGCTAAGTACAGTAGGGGCACACAACAAATGTGTGCTGGCAGCATTTTTCATAGCCAATAGATCCCATCCATTCCTGGTGGTCTTCCGTGAAGGGATTCCTCATCCCTCATCATCGTCTCTGGGTAAATCACATGTTTTAATGGACAAAATACAACTTTTAATTGGTAAATCAGGTAAATCAACTATTCTAAAACCCATTGAAGTTCCCAAGTTCCCAGGATCTTACTGGAAGTGACTACTTTGCCGTCGCCTTTTTCCCAACTGCCTAAGACAGCCGAGTTCTTGCAGGGCGATGTTTTGCCCTGGCGTTTCCGAGCGTCGCAGCATTTTGAATCCATTGAAAGACTTTCTGCAGTTATAGCCATGGCTATATTAGTTATAACTGGTTATAAATGGGATTATGCATTCTATAAATGGGGTTATAAGTACTTCTAACTGGTAAAGGGCCATAACTGTGTGGTTCAAAATGATTTGCTCCAAACAGTCAAAACACTCGGAACAACGCAAAAACATATTTGTGGCCCAGTGATACCGCAGCCGATTAATCTTGTCCCCCTAGGTCAACAAGAATAAAATACAAAAAAAAACTCGAGTCCCCAAATGGTCCAGCAATCTTGAACAATGGCTACGTTTTGGAGGTTTCAAAATTTCGGACGCACAGCATTTGTGCATTATCAGCCACCGATGGAGTCACCAATGGCTTGAAGAACCAGCACTGTCTGGGGGTCACCGTAAATCAAGTGATAAGAGGATACCAATGAAGCCACACATGAGAGTTTTTTCTTGGCACGAAACCATCATTCTTGGGTGTTCAAACTCAAAACGCCCTTTCATACAATGCCGTTATTTTTGTTCATGCCCAGTCATCTGTCATGGGCTCTGGAACTCGGTGTAACCATCATCGCAAGTCGTTTCAGTAAGTTGTATTCTGCCCTAAAGAATGGTCATGGTCTTCCATCAGCTAGTGACAATTGTACTTCATCGATTGGCTGTATATCATTATATATATATATACATTATTTATATATATAATACAATATAATATAATATAATATAATATAATATAATATATATATATAAATAAATGATCTCACAATTACCTCCTATAAACAAATTGGCGCTGAGCACCAATCTAGGTACCCCCCTGTTAACTATTTGTTATCCAAGGGTAAAATCATCTGTTCCCTTTCTTTCTGCAATTTTTACCCTTTTGCCATAGGAATGACATTGAATCTTCCTATCCTCCATGTTTTACCCCCCATGACTGGCACTATCGAGGTGTCACTCAGTCGACATCTGGCAGACGCCCATACACCGCGCGGTTGCAGTTGTACCTGGTCGACTCGTGGGTCGCGCGGTATCAACAGGGGGCACCAGCCTGTACTCAACCAAAGGTGCCCCTAAAGTATCATCTCCAACCAGTTACTTGTTGGATCTTTTTGGAAGTTTTTTGTAAGTCCATTTTTAGGGTTTGATGAAGCTTGATATCTCTGAAACATATCCTCCGGATCCTGGAACAAAAACTCTGAGATCAATGGACGAGTGGATATCAATTGTGGGTCCCATTAATGTCATGTCATTCAATATTCAGGGATTTACCAAAGCTACAAAATGCTGCCCATATTATGAAAAAGTCGCGACAAACGTTGGTAGACAGCTCACTATAGATTGACTACGGGGTTTATGATGAAATAACTATAGATCATTGGGGGTAACAGAAACCAACAAACACAACCTTGCCTTGTATCCCACTACACACACATATACACACATATATCTATATATATATATATATATTCCCCATGATTTTCAATTTTATCCCATCAAATCCCAGTAAACAGTACATCCCATCAAAATCCATCATAAACTCCTATTGGATAGCCATAAACTCACACGAAATCGTCACATGACCATTACAAATCCCCACCCCAGGCAGCCCTGTGGCCATCAGGTCCTCCCCAGCGCACCAAAAGGGTGGCGCCGCATGACGCTCGGCGATGGAGGGGCCACGCGCCTTAGTAAATTATGTATATAGAGTTAGTTAGATAGATAGATAGATAGATCGATCGATCGATAGATAGATAGATAGATAGATAGATAGATGGATGGATGGATGGATAGATAGATTGATAGATTGATAGATTGATAGATTGATAGATTGCTAGATTGCTAGATTGATAGATTGCTAGATTGCTAGATTGATAGATTGATAGATTGGTATGTAGGTAGGTAGGTAGGTAGGTAGATGGATAGATGGATAGATGGATAGATGGATAGATGGATCGATGGATCGATGGATCGATGGATCGATAGATAGATAGATAGATAGATAGATAGATAGATAAGATATGATAAGATAAGATAAGATAAGATAACATAAGGTTAGATTAGATTAGATGGATAGATAGATCAATCGATAGACAGATAAATATGTGATACGTAAAAAAAAATACATAACTAAATGATATAAATTGATACATGATATATATATATATAGATATAGATACATATATATAGATATAGATATCAAAAGACATATGATATAGACATATGATATGGTAAGATATGTTTATATTATTTTACAATAAGTAATTTTATTATACAATGATTACTTTTATTTATTATATATATACATCTATTGGTGAATACCGAATATTCTCAAATATTGTACATGTATGTATTAGAGTAGAATGACCATTGATTGAGTATGATAATATGATCAAAATCTGAGAGAAACTAATAAACATAAACAACAATCAATAAACAGAGAATCGGCTTCTAGAACTGGATAACTGTAAATGGGATGACTGAATATTCCTGCAGATGCAGGTTTTCAAAAATGGGGCTACCCCCAAATCCATTTCAACACGGTTTCCCATTATAAACCCTCCATTTTTATCCATTTTGGGGATCCCCCTATTTTAAGAAACTTCCGTATTCGTTCAGATCTTTTCTGATGATAATCCTCCATGGTGATTCTCGACAGCCTCAGTTCTGGACGCTGCGTGAGGTTGCTTTGCTGGTGCCTGAGTGGTCTTCACCTTGACCTAAAACAAAAATACCGTTGGTTCAGCTGGTGTGTACCTCTAAAAATGAGTCAACACACTCATGTTATACCACGTTTTATCATTTGGTTGTGAACAATGCCACCTGGTTTGAAGGTTAACGATCTAGGTGCGAGTAAAAGTGGGACCCGTGCGATATGTTTGGGAAAAGTGCAATTTTCTATGGGGAAATTGAACGTCCGGGTTGACATCCAGATTTAGCGAGGCTTCTGAGGTTGATGTGACACGTCCAAATTTTGACACGCTGGAAGAAAAAGAATAACATGAAAAACCATGGTTAATTTCGGACTTCGATGATATTTAACAGTCTAAATGTTTGGGCCCCAATTTCATGGACTCAATATGACTCAATACTAACACATCTAAGTTTTTATCCTTTTTGTTGCTAATATCCAATTATACCACCCCCAAAGTGCTGATATTATCACCACTTTTTCCCCACCTGCCAGGTGGGGGTTGTTAGATTTTATCAGAGCGCATGCCCGGCACTTCCTCCTCCTCCGCCTCCTCCTTCTCCTCCTCCTCCTCCTCGACTAGCTGTCCTCCTCGCCCTCCTCCTCGCCTCCGCCTCTTCCACCTCCACTTCCGCCTTGCCAACCTTGCCAACTCGTCG
>Ga0126342_10022040_pt1 | contig 10566 bp, 7 predicted proteins | sample Cyp1metagenome_FD_92528 | JGI IMG/M metagenome (GOLD analysis project Ga0126342, IMG submission 92528) | Coral microbial communities from Lord Howe Island, Old Settlement Bay, Australia - Cyphastrea 1 metagenome | ecosystem: Host-associated > Invertebrates > Cnidaria > Coral ...
CGCGAAAACGACGCGAAAACGACGCGAAAAACGACGCGCCGACCAACTGGCGGCGAACAAAGGTCCAACCCCCAGACCCCCAACTATAAACGGGAACCCTTCGCTACGCATTCGGGAAAAAAACAGGAATCCTTAAAGATGGGATTCCAGAACAAATCATTGATGACCATCCCCCAAGGGCTTCAAGGCCATGGTAAATATCATCCGAGTTAAAAAAATGGCACCATGGCACAGTCGCGCATCGCTTCCAAGATGCTGGAAACAGATCTGATCAACTGGATTTTCGCATAGATTAATCTCTTCTGTATCACGAAAGAAATGGCTTCTCCAGGCGTCTGATTTCAGAGTGGGAAACCATTTTGGCTACCACCAAGCGCAATCCCACCCAAACTCTTTTTCCCGCTTCAGGCGAATCTTGCCCTAACGACCTGGCGCAGGCTACCCCGATCAGGGGCAGTTTCTTACGGAGGCAACCGTTGAGTGGTTTTGCTTCAAAAGCTTTAAAAAATGATGGCAGGTCCGAAGAGTTTGAATTGCAAAATGATCAAAATGGATAACTGACCAACTGTTTTGTCACAGCATCTGCAGTGTCACACATGGTGAACCGGGTGAACTATGAGCTTTTGGGGATCTTTGCGGTCTTCTCGTTGATACCATTGGTCCCTGTAGATGGAACCTTTGGTCTAATCGTCGCAAAGAGAGGGATAGGAAGAACAATATGAAACCCCACAGGTTTCTGTAGGTTAAACACTGCCTAATTTTGGATTTGGGGGAGAGATAGTGAGATTGTGAATCACTTGGGTCCAAAATACATGGCACAACATTTCCAGAATCTATTCAGGGGCACCTATGTGGCTAAATGCTTTTCAACTTGGAACCCACCCACCGGGTTTGGGACACATTCTCTTCGACAGCACCATCCAGTCCATCCCGTCGGATGCCGAAGAAACCAAGCTATGTTTAGATTTTCCCGACCCAGTGAGCCAATCAAGACTTGCAGACTTACATCCAAGGGTGCCATTTATATAAATTAATATAAATAGATATAAATAGATATAAATATTCCCACTAGATTCCTCAAATGGTGGATGAATCTTCCCACTAAATATTCGGTGGATCAATCTTCCCAAAAAAAAACACAAAAAACATCGGACTTTTCCTCGACGTCTTCGACGTCTCGTCGTGATCTTCACCAAATCCCAGGGGATTTTCTTCGGAAGCCCCACCTACTGGCAGCAGCCATGCCGCTTGCAATCCGCGCTGTCGGCACAGCAGACTTGGCCTGGAGTCTGATGCCCGGATCCGTGCCATGGGGCCAGTGCTCAGTGCGAAATCCAGTGATCTCCAGTGACCTATGGGTAAACATACCAAAAAACATGTGGAATTCCTGGAAAAAAAAAACTGAAACTTCGCGTTGGAAAAAAATGATCGACAAAATGGTGGGTTTTTTTCACATCGATGTCAAGAAGATAAAAGAGTTGACCATGAAATTGCTGGTGGAATGCCTGTTTCTGTCGGAAGATGTGCATTTACATTTGGACGGACAACACTCATCCCTCAGCGATTTGATCCTTGTTTTCCCATGTTAACAACTTCCACATGGGTCCTCGAAGGCCAGCTATTGCGAAGCTTCTGGCAATGCTTAGTAGGAAAATATGAGGCAAAAAGTAGTTGATACCCACAGAATTGGATGATTCAAATCAAACATGACGGAAATTGCTACAGAAACCATGCAACATGGTCTATTTTAAACGATAGGAAAGGAAAACATGATTTGGGTACCCCATAGTATCATGCCAGAACGTTTTGACCATTGTGCCACTCGCCATAACGAGGCTCCCCAAAAGGATAGAAAAGTTGTCCAGGATGCTTTTAAATGATGTGTCCATCATCATTTCTCTAGATTTCCAACTGTTCTATCATTTCTATGATTTAGGGGGTTGGGAAAAATTAATCTAAAACCTGCCATCTTGGGGTTAGACAGAGCCTGGACCTACGGTGCCCTCCGCCACTAGACCCCGTCACGTCGCGCCTTTGAAAGGGAGGCATAGCTCGGGGCCTGGGAAGAAACCATCCCAAAATGGCTTGATTTCATGGGAAAATCCCGATGTTTCCGGTGAAGATTTTCCCGCCCATTGTCAAGTCAGCCGGGCTTACCAAATGAAAAATCCACTGACCAGGAATCATACCCACGGCTACCGTTGAAATATAGTGAAGCCCTTCACGGATAATTATCCTAGGGCCTCGGGATTGTTGTGATCCAGCGCTTCAAAAAACACCCCCTGCATTCGCGTTGATTTGAAAATTGCGCTGATCCAGCGCTTCATATTGTTTCAACAACATGCTTCGGAACATAAGGGAAGACTTTAGGCCATAGTTAGAACCGGCTTGATACAATATATTCATATATATATATATATATATTCAATATACATATATATATATATAGTCGATGCTTAGTAAAAAAAACACATGTAATAGATATATATATATATATATTATACACACACGTACATACAATTGCATCACCCAAAGAGGTCCTACCCCTGGCTACAGCGCGCCAAGCAGCTCTTGGTCGGGTTGAAACAGGGCGTGCGGCAGCTTCCAGTGGTGAGATCTGAAGCCACATAATAACTGGGACAGTTGTAGGCTTGGTCCTGGGATATGGATGGTGACTAGCGGAGTGTAACTCTGGGAAATCACTGAAATGCCAGGGTTGGAACATAGAACAGCACATGGGCTATCATGGGCTCCAAGCCATCAATGTCGAAGATGACGCTTTCACAGACGAAGTACAACGACCCATAACATCCAGTTTTCTTTCCGAGAGGGCGCCTATCACTGCGTGATGGGCGCATTCCAGACTAGCAAAGGTATCACAGCTACAGGATAGTGGGTCTTCACAACATACACACCTGGAAGGTTGCTGGACAATCCCCAGTGTTTTTCAGGGACAATTATCTATAAAATTCTATGGATATCTTCCTCAATTCCTGCCCGCTAGGTTGGATTACCAGTGTCCAATCCAGGTCTAAAACCTCTTGGAACCTCACAGAATCCTCGCTAGAATACCGTGAGCCGTCCTGTTTGGCTTTGCCAATACGCTTAGGAGGAAATGATCCACAATCACTAGTAACAATCATCCCAGCAACCCCCAGCAACCCATCCATTCCCTACGTTTAGCGGAAGCTCGTGTCCGAGAAATCTCTAGATCTGCCAAGTGGCTCCCAATTTGATGACATTTTTGCAATCATTGCCGTCCACCCGCTGCGCACCTCAGCGAAAACTCTCTTGGTCAAGTGAGGAGCAAAAATCGGAGATCCAAGCCTTCCAATTCTTGGGAAAATCTACCTATAAATGGAGGTTTTAGTGGGAAAATCGGCCTAGAAAATTCCAGAAATGGTTTCCCAAGGATCTCCCTTGAGGTCGCTATTTATGAGCTGGATACATCTAGATACCAAGATTTATTGCGTTTTGAATGGGAAAAATGATGACCTGGGATTGTCAAAAAATGGTGTAACTCTGAAATTTCATACCCAATGGAATGCTCATTTCCCCAAATAACAATTGTCTACATGCATGTGGTTCTCAAAGGGTTCTATCCCACCAGCTGGCCACTCCTCCCTGCATATGTCATGGCACCCACGCGCCAAGGGTCTGCAGGCTTGAAGCCCCTGGGTGGCAGCAAGCGAGGCCCGACTCTGAAATCACAAGAGATAAGCCTCACCAAGGGACTGATATTACTGAGGTCAAAGTTCTATTCTGGTAATGATAAGCAAACTAATGATCACCATCGCAAATCTATCCGAGCTCAAAGACAGTTCAATTTACCTCGACCCAAATCGACCACAACCAACGGATCTGCGGGTTTCAGTACCCAAAGCGGTCGGATCCGTCGGATCTGTGGCCAACAAGAATGAACTCCGTCATCTATTGTTTTGTGGTTCCAATCCACCATGGCCACCATGGCCACCATGGCTCCCTCAGTTTCGAAAGTTTCAACTCCACATTCTCGGGGGGTCCCAAGCAGAAAAAACCCGCAGGAGGAAAAAAACATAGCGGAATTCCCGCATGTTGCGGTTGTGACGATGTCCCATTGACAGGTTTAATCACCCTGCCCTTAGTGCAGTAAATCTAAGAATAACCCAAGTTTGCCGAGTTTAGGCTAGAGTCTAGAGATTAAATCATGTTGGGGTTCAAAGAAGTTGTAAGTCATAATTCATCATCTCTGATAGCCATGTTATGATTGGGACATACTCCGGTTTCTGGTTGGGTGTACCACAATATAGAGTGACCTCTCACCAAATAACGCTCCGCCAAGTCTCTCTTCCAGGCCTTATATGTCCAGCACTTGTAGTTGGTCGCTACAGGTCAATGCATGAATCATTCATGCTTCAATTTTTGTACACCATATCTGAATGCAAGTAAACTTGCGCACATATATGCGGATATGAACCCTCTGGTTATTTAACATAGCCATGGAAAATGACCCATTTATAGATGGTTTACCTATAAAAAATGATGGATCTTTCCCTGGCTATGTTAGTCATAACCAAATGGTAAACGATAAGTTGATGATCAATGGATACTTCACCCAGGTCTGTGATCTAGGAACCGGGCTGTCGTCCGCATCGACGCTGTCTAAGCTGTCATCGTTCTCCTGTGGGCTTTATCCCGAGTCTGAATTTACCCTCTGGTAATAGCTGACATAGCTATTGAAAATGGCCAGTTATAGTGGATTTTCCCATTAAAAATGGTGGATCTTTCCATAGTTATGTTAAATTACCAGAGGGTATCTATATAGGTGATTCCAGAATGACTGGGCCCCAACACAGGACAACCATCAAGTGGTGAAATGCCCATTTCTTGCAGTAAAAAAAACCGCCAGTCTTGGTCAAGTTCCTGTTTCTTCTTAGCTTTCTTCTTGGATCACCAAGTTTTATTGGGTTATAGTATGTTATAGATTGTTGTAGTCATTTTAAATACCCTCCGCGAATCAAACATGCCTTGCTGGAAAATCCCCCCTTTATAGATGAATTTAGATCATGTTCCAATTAAAGCCTTCATTTCTGTGGGATTTCCCAGCTAGCCATGCTTGATGACACCGAAGAATCTCCGCATTTTGATTGGTTCACCAGCAATTTTTGGGGTCCCCTAGAGGCCGCCAAGCATCAAAGTGTCGTGCACGGATCAGCACCAGACTCGACAGCACTGTGAAGACCCAACGCATCCCATCGAAGCGCTGCAGCCTGGATGCAGCCACGGTTTATAGAATCTATAAGAGTTATTATAAGATGTTATAAGCCACTTGTACAAGTCTTATACATGGATTTGTCTGACAATCTCTTGGAACCCGAAACATCAAACCATGGTTTGGAACATGACTGTTCCCATGTTTAATGACCATCAAATTGCAACCTCAATGGGTAACTTGGGCTAATCCCATCCCATGATAAGCCCACCCTTCACTACTGGGCGTCCCTGCTGGAGACAGCTCTCAGCAAACACAAAGGTGAACCTTAGGTTGCAAATGTGTGGATGAATGCCTTTTCCCAAGTTCGGAAAGAGGATTCACCTGATGTGCTAATGATGTTGGAATTTTCTCGCTGGTTGAAGTACCCTCTGGTTATTTAACATAGCCATGGAAAATGGCCCAATTATAGATCTATAGATGGTTTACCTGGGTTTACCTATTAAAAATGGTGATTTTCCATGGCTATGTTAAATAACCAGATGGTATGTTGAAGTGGTCAATACCCACTGCCTGCGCAGGACACTCTCGGATCATCGGGGTCACCTGTTCAGACCCGAACCTGGAAGAATTCTGCTGCTTTTTGGATCCCTACCATCTGGTTATAACGAACATGACATAGCCATGGAAAATCCCCAACCATAAATGGAGGTTGATGTCGCTGGGAAAATCATCTATTTCTATGGGCCATTTATACCATGGCGAACTGTTAGTCATAACCAGAGGGTAAGTCCTAAAGAGGGCATGATATCAGCCGTTCCCGCTTTTTTCCCGCCGTGTATCCCGCGTTTTGGCAGATCCCATCCTGATCCTCCCGGCCGTATCCCCACCATGCGTCCAAGTCACTGCTCAGAAAACCCGCCAGACTGGCGATGGCTTGAGCCAGATGTTTCAGGCCATTTGATCATCGGGGAGGGAGGCAGATTCTCCACTGGTTGATGTTTGAAAAGGTCTCCAGAAAATGTCATGATTTTTCCATGTTCATGGGGGAAGATATGGGAAATTTGTGATGAACCAGTGGATTTAGTGGTATTCCCAGTCAAGGAAAAACATGACAACAAACTTGCGACCCTGACACACTCTGCCTACCGTAAGCACTGTAAGCTGTCTGTTCTTGCTTCTGTGATCGCAAGGGATATGAAGATATCCGGCTGCTCGTATGGAGTATTACCCCTCGAACTGCTTATCTTCCACCAGCATTGCTTCATGTTGTTTCTATCCCCTCACAGTCCACCTTTCCGAAATGAATTCGATTCTATCCCAAACCCCCCATTCCACGCAGAATTAAGGATCCGACCCGCTAGAGAGCACAGAGAGATGAGCCTGGAAAGGCAGGAGGCAGACTGACCCCAAAAATGGCTGGAGGAAGGAGTGTATCACCTGCCAATCAAACCCTCTTCTCATCCAAGAGTCAAAACTAACCAAAATCAACATGTTGAAGCAAACATGCAATGCATTTGAACTCATTGCTGCGTTCATTGCAGACAGCTAACATCTTGCATGCCGCTTGTGACAGAAAGTGCCGAAGACGTAAATTGTGGTATCCACTCTTTGGACAGCCTATCTATGTAGTTACTATTCTCCCACAACCATGTGTAGCTACCCTCAAGTACCCGTAACCTCAAGTACCCCCTGTGAAAATCCTGGTATCTGGTTATCACATCAAAATAACTGGCATTGATCTTCAAACCCCTCGAGTCGTCTCGTAGAAAATCATTGGCGCCATCACCCATCCCCAGACAACTCCAGCTGGGTTTGTGGTTAAAATCGGGTATGCCCCAAAAAACAACTGGTTAATATATGGTTTCTCATCACGTTCCCTACTAAAAAAAAAACAATTCTAGGGGGTCCATCCCTGATTTGGAAGAACTAAAATTCGTTCGAGGGTTACTCGCCCCAACCCTGCCTTGCTTCGCAGCAGCCTTGGAAGTGGGCTGAGATATTGCTCCACTGGAAAACATGGAATGGCTTGACTGGGCACCCTGAACAGGGCCTAGTGGAAAGGTGCACAGCTACGAAATTCGGTGAAGTCAATTACGTGGCTCCATTTCCAAACTCTTCTAAGCGCAAAGTATCCACGCCTAAAGCAACTGAATAAAGTAAATCCCAAAAATCCCAACAAAAAAGTCTCAGCTCCGGACATTGTCTCCGCAGAGGCATCAAAAGCTTCCTTGAGCAAGGCCTGTGGCAAGATCCCCGGGATCAAAAGATGAACCCAGAGGAACAGTCACTTAAAGGGCCACTTCGGAACGTCAAAAAGTTGCGTTCAGAAGGTGATGTTCAGCCATCAACTACTCTTCTGACTCCATATATATCATATATAGTATTCATATAATATATGTATATATATATATATCAGTACCCCAGCACCGCCTTCCCCCATCGCCCGCGCAGCTTCCCCGACATTTTCCGCTCGTGCCCTGCACTGCGCCGCTTCCCTCGACTCGAAGCCGTGGCTCAGTGCGAAGAGCTCAGCGGCCCGGTGCCAGGCAGCGTCTCGGGCTTGTGGGGACCGTGGTGACCGTGGGGAATACAACCCTTACCCTATGGGAAAACCATAGGAAAACCATAGGAAAATGGAGGTTTACCCTCTGGTAATTTAACATAACTATGGAAAGATCCACCATTCTTAATGGGAAAATCCACTATTTCGACTGTGCCATTTTCAATAGCAAACTGTTAAATTACCAGAGGGTAAGACAAGGAGCACCGAGGGGTCTTAGAATGTCTTAGACCACTTAGATCTTTTTTTTTTGAAAGCTATTTGGAGTTGGTTGATGACTTGTTTGGGCCAGACAACTCAGAGTTCAGCCAAGATGGCTCTATGATTTCCATCTGTAACATGATGGGAGACTTTGGCAGATTACAAAGTAGATTCCAAAAAATGGTGGATGCTTGATGCGTGAAAATAATCAGCTACCCTCCTGTAAATTAACACATATAGATATGGGAATCCATAGTTTCCTGTTCGGACAATGATCTACACATGGTGGGCTTTCAATATGTTACTGGAGAGTATTCACCCTCAAAATCAACCAGGTCCTCAGGTGGGTTTGTCTGAAAATGAGCCACCCAGCAAAATTCATGGTTCATCATCAAGTTTCCCTTTAAAATGACCATATTCGTCAAAAAAAAGTCATCCCCTTCAAACCCACCAAAAAACGGTCCAAAAAATCTGGCCCTTCCCAGCCTGCATCTGGATCTTCAGGGTGCGCCTTCTCCCAGCTTTCGGCTTCTCGTTGCGCCAGCTGCGACAGAAAGGAGCTGAGGGAAGATCTGCAGCGCCGTGGCGGCTGGCACCTGCGAAGAGGCCCCCCCCAAGGGGGCTGGGAAGGGGGTGATGTTTTCGATTAAAAAGTTGGGTTTTCTGGCATGCTTTGATGGTTTTTTGGGGGGGAAAATCTGAAATAATCGGGTGAAGCACTGGAATGTGCGGAGAATAAAAAAGTAGAAGCGTGTTCTCCCAGAGCAATTGAGAAAGAAAGACATTGTTTCTACGTCTCCCAAACAGAAAACACATTGAAAGATTTTGAAACCATATAGTCAGGGCCCTAAAGGCATCACTAAATATTCCTCATTCCTCGGGCCTGGTCCAAATGCTTCAGATACATGTGGAAAATTTTGAAATGGTAGGGATGCAATGCAGCCGCACTCTCTTCTCCAAACTCCTTCACAGCAGGTGGGCTTCAATCCATCCTTCCCTTGAGAAAAAGGCTATGTCACCAACCGGTCCCGGACCTTTCCTTCGGAAGCATCTGCAACTTGGGGACCCCGTTCAAAAATCCGCATTGAAAACTGACCCTGGTGTATGATTGGTGACAGTGAAACATATTCCATGATCCAGGATCCAGGTTGAATGGCCTTCCCATCTCCCAAATCTGGAGCAGCCCCCAAGGTACAATCCTGAATTTGGGATCCATGGCTAGTACCCCTTCAACCAGGAACACTGGGGATGTACCCGAATCCCAAGTCACTAACCATTCACACAAGGACTTTCGATGATTGGGGGTGCCATTCCCGCGCTTGTTAACAATCATGATCCCTTTCTGGCTCCTCCAGAGTCTCTGCCTTTTTGAAAGCCTCCAACTCTTCACCACTGCACCGCAAGCCGCACTCCTGACTTTGGAAGTGCTTCAACCATGACTGTAGTGGCACCCCAACCATGATTTCTTGGGTATACTGGAAGAAACTAAATAGGCCAGTAACTTTGGCAACTTCCTATCCAGCAATCCACCCCCAACTTGCCAAAGGGGTACACAAGTCATGCTGGGAGTGTCTTGTCAGGGTTGGAAAACGAAGCAAAGAACTTCCTTTGATCTCTGATGTGCCAAGAACTCCGAAATGATCATGGGGCCATGGAAAAATCCCCAATAATTTCAGAAAATGTTCGAAGATTTATGGTGATTGACATCTTCGAGTCCTTGATTTGGATTTGCTCCCAACAAAAAAAAAGTCACTATAGATTCCCCAAATGGTGGAGTTTCCATTGAGTAATGAGCCGTCCTCACACAGCAACTCGCAGAAGCCTCCCAGTTCAGTGCATGGAGTCGGCGGACAGCATGGGCCCTGAAACGGTGCCACCCTGAAGCCCTTGAGAAGCTGCTTGAGATTTGCTGGGATAAAAGTTAGTATCTCCCCCATGTTTGGTATGCACTAGAGTAAGAAATCATGTCAACTAGAAATTCCCTCTTTCTTGGCATGTTTTAACGTGCTCATGAGTCTATGTTAATGGACAATGTCCCGTGTAAGGACCCTGAGGCCCCCCAGACTGAAAACGTGTTTGCCAATTGACTGAAAGCTGCATTTTGCCCTCTGAGGCTGCCATGACTGCCATGAATCTTAAGTTCATACAAATAATCCACGGTTAAAAAAAAAAACTCCAGCCCCCCCCAACCACCCAACCACCCAACCACCCAACCACCCAACCAGCCCGACCTCGCATTCCGGACATCTGAAGGCGCAGCACAGCTCGGGAGTCTCGAAGCCGCAGCACCTCTCACAGCGGCAGTGGAAGTTGAAGCCGTGCAGCAGCAGCCGCTGCCTTTGCCAGGTGGGGTAGTACTCCTCGGCCATGGGAAATCTACCAACTACATGGATATGTTTTGATGGGAAAATCATTGAACTAGATGATGGATTTTCGGTAATAAATGGTGAATTGTTGCTAGTTACGTGGGGAATATATATATATATATAATACCCCTTACTTGTTCCCTAGGATGCTTTACGAAGCATTTTATAGAGAAAATTGGTTATAAAATGGTCCTCCGTCAGCCAACATCCAGACAGCAAGTGGGAACCCTCTATGAAATGACCTC
>Ga0126342_10022041_pt1:5000-10566 | contig 10566 bp, 7 predicted proteins | sample Cyp1metagenome_FD_92528 | JGI IMG/M metagenome (GOLD analysis project Ga0126342, IMG submission 92528) | Coral microbial communities from Lord Howe Island, Old Settlement Bay, Australia - Cyphastrea 1 metagenome | ecosystem: Host-associated > Invertebrates > Cnidaria > Coral ...
ATCTGATCCCCGAAGCCGCCAGTGTCAGAACTGGCTGGCTGCTAAGCTCCTTTTTGGGGGGAATTCAAAGTCGCACTTCTGGCATGTTCTTTGGTAGCCTTTTCATTTAATGATAATGTGTTTTTTTTCCTCAGCTTGCTTGGCAGCCTGGAATAGTTTCTAAGTTTTTTTTAAGTATATGTTAGTTTTGTGTGGACGGTCCTTCAGGTTGGAGAATCTATTAATCAAGTGTAACAGGGTATGACAGAGAACTTATTGTTTCTGGCATGTCATGCAGACTTTAAGGGTTGTAGACTGCGATGATCTGGATGTGTGTACCAGGATGCGCTCAAGCAAGCTGTTACATAATCGTTTCCCACGTAGCTGAACTGGAGATGAGGAGGGTGGAAGTCTGATGGTTTCAGTCCGAAACACTCACTTGTTAGTGATCCACAGGGTGATTTACTATAGCATATTATAGCATACTGCAAATGGCCTGAACATAAAGCAGCTATTAAAAAAAAACAATAGTCATCAAAAGTCACTGTCTCCACATGCATAATCTGAAGGGAACAGCCCGGGGTGCAGGTTTGACAGCCCGGGTTTTGGTGCGCACTATCATGGATGGCTCAACCGCTGTAATGTATCTGGGCGTCATCTCAGCCACAAGGAGACATTGGGGATGCCCCAGGAAAAGCGTGCAGTTCCACTTCTTAGTTATTAGTCGATATATAATTATAACATTATATAGCCATATTACACCCCGGTCAGGATATCCCCATTATATATATATATATATATATTATTTTGAAGTATCATATGTCACTTACTAACTGGGAAACACATCCAAGTAGTAAATGGATGATGTTTACTTAATGAAACTGATACTTGGCATGGTTTATTGTGGTTGAGCTGGCTTGGCCACCTTTTTGGATTTCTGGATGGTGGGCCCTGTGAAGGGAACCTGGCTGACCGATAGATCGGTAGATCGGAAAGGTGCCAAACATGGTAAAGACATGGTGGACTTCTGGGGTGCCAAAGTCCAGTCTAAACAAAACACATTTGAGTGGTATATATGTATGCACTCTATATATAATATTAATATATATATATAAGTGTGCGTACACATAAAACATAAACATATCATCAACTGTTTCAGTGGTTCCAACTTGCGCTCCGTTTTTCCCATCCAACCCTTGGAAGAATCGAGATTTGACGGCCCAGGAGGATCGTAAGCCGGGGTACTTGATTCAAATCCCTTGGATTCCCCTTGTCATGTTCTCAGGTTGGGTTGGAGTCTTCAGAAAATCAGGAGCACCCTTTTTGTTTATATGGATAATAGATAATATATGGTAACCATATATAAATCTAGATATTCCTATATCTATATAACTTATAACCATATTTAGGTAAAAACTTTGGAGAATCCGGGTATATCCGGGTAGGATTTCTCCAAGAAGCACGTGATCTCAGCGAGGCAAGCCATTCACTTCGACGATTCCAAACGCCTTCGTCGGGCCTTGCTGGATGCTCCGAGGGCCTCTCGACTGTCGGCGGTTACGGCTGGGGCAGTTGCAAGGCAGAAAGATAACAAAAAACATGATGAACATTGGATACAGTATGCAGTATTTTTATGTTTTGTTTGCAATTTTACTTATTTTGGACATAAATGAACTGGGAATCTACAATGGGGGTTTCACTACAGTGAAATGTAGATATTCAACCAATCCAAACCTGGTTTTTGTGAATTTAGCACAGAAATGTGGTCAAATATGGTCTATAGAATTATAGTGATAGGTATGTTTTTGATGGGTAATATCAAAAAAAAAGTATTGGTGGTTTCAAGTTTCAGTCAGATGTGTTGATTCTCAGTTGCATATCTGGGATGGTGATCCCAACTCAGCTCCCCATCACGTTTCATGTTCCATGATTTCTAAGAATTGCGGAATCCTGCCATCAGCGAACCGGTAAAACCAACCAGTTCAACCATCCCGCCGTCACATAGAGTTTTATCAACTGCGCATATGCTCGGCTTGGTCTTGAAGACTTGTGAGCTCCAAATTCAACTTTTTCCACCACCATGATTGGATTGCCCTGGCTGTGGTGAAAACGAATCACAAAAGTTGACTGAAGAGGAAGAGCTACAGTACCGAACCTGTTGAGAAGTCACTGAATAAAACTGAAATGATGTTGGCATATATTTATATATACCAACGTTGGTTGCATTTCCCAAAACTCATTCCCTGGCTGTTTTCAGATGAACCCCCAGTAATTTGGCCACTGGCAGACCATGCAGGTGGAAAGAGCCATATGGCAGCTGGCGGTGCAAGTGGGAAGCCAATCCATTTCACCCTTGTTTTGGTCACTCAGGAGCCCAACTGAGTTTGCTGAAGCTCTAGGGCCTCTAGGGCCTCTGGAAATATCTGGAACCAGATATTTAAATGTCCCAGAAAAAACATCTTCCATACATGTTCCATTGGACATGAGACGGCAGGATTGCATCAGGAATTTAAAAAAGCGATAGACGATGTGAACCAAATAAAGCAAATAAGAAACCCAGACAACCAGAAACGAAGAAGACAAACAAAGACAAAAATCAAGCGATATGAAACCGCCTTGCAAACATAGGGGTTGTGCAAACATAGGGTTTGTGGAACCGTTGAAAACAGATGGGAACATGTCTTTATTCGGACTTTTTGCGAGTGCCATTGTATATTATTATATATTACTATAGTTGCTGTATGAAAAAATATATTATGTCAGGGATCACCCAAGCCCCTGAAAATCCGCTGGAATATCGAATGGTGAAGGGAATGCTCCATATTGTTTTGATATACCCAAAGCCATTCAACAAATGAATTAGAACATGGTTCTCCAGATCATTGTTGACATACCCAAATAGATCCACGTATATCGAAATAGATCCAAATGTATAGATCCCAACAAGGTGCAAACCAGAATCAATAGATAAATAAAGTGAGATATATACATACATCATTTATATATGTTAATTTATACATATATATATATATATCATCATCCTCCTCCTCCTCCTCCTCCTTGGGCTTGACATCTCCAAATAGACAGCGGCATGTTTGGTCGTTTTTCCAGGAGTGGTGCCCATGACACTGCCAAGTTCATGATCCAAGATGTACTGACCATCCGGGCGGAAGCTTGAGCAACTCACGTGAATGTTTTTTTTCCTGGGGATGTTCATGGATTCCCATGGATTATATATATATATACCCCTCTAAGTCCTAAGGCCTCACTTTTCAGTCCTTGCCGAATGTGGTACGAAAAAGGGTCTTCGCCGAGAAACTATAGCAAATGCTGAGATTCCACGGCCGAGGGTTCATAGCAATGTTGCTTGGTTCCACGGCCGAGGGTTTATAGCAATATCAAGGGTTCTACGGCCGAGGGTTTATAGCAATATCAAGGGTTCTTCAAATCCTTTTTCAAATTTGTTGAGACATGGGGCACGGCTGCTGTGTGTTTTCATATGGCACATCAGAAAAAAATGATTGTGCGCGCGCATTGTGACTACACATTGCAAAGTGAGATCACACACACTGCAAAAGAGAAATCGTGAGTAATCGTGAGTAATCGTGAGTGGGATGTACCAAATGCGTCCTTTAGGCTTGTAAAGGACCCAAAAGGTACATCTAGCAGCTCTAAAATCGTGAGTAAATCGTGAGTAATCGTGAGTGGACCCCATCCTGATAATTTTAAAAAAATATGTTTTTCCTTCCCATGTTATTATATGTTCCTTTTTAGGCCCGGCACCTCAAAAAGTACATTCAAAGGGTGTTATAGCAATGTTCCTTTTCCATCCCGGGACCTCAAAAAGTACATTCAAAGGGTGTTATAGCAATGTTCCTTTTTCAGCCCGGGACCTCAAAAAGTACATTCAAAGAGTGTTATAGCAATGTTCCTTTTTCAGCCCGGGACCTCAAAAGGTACATCATGAGGATTTTACATGCACGTACTTTTTCAGCCCACTTTCTACGGATTTTCATGAGGACGTACTTTTTCAGCCCCTGGACTTCCAGGGTACTGGAATAAAATGGAATGTAACGGGGCAATCACTACTTCAAGCGACTTCGAGGATCAGTGGTTAAGAACCATAGCTGTAATCCATTGATGGGATAACCCACGACATGGGCACTAGGATTATTAACCACGGACAGTAGGTGGGATGATCCTCCAAGTGACTTGTAGGTGGACATGTGTTGTTTCGTTTGATAGACATATCTGTGCATATATTATGATCTATTCTGCTAAAGACATTTGTGGGTAGCGTATCTTTGATATCCATCGTTCGTGACCCAATTGTGTATATGTGTGTACATATATTTAATATATGTGTGATTATGTATACATATATAGAGAGAGAGAGAGAGCCTTAAATGAAGAAGGATCATGCCAACTATTGCGAATGAAGCATCCAGAGATAGATTGTGGCTGAATTGGGCGTGGTCGATTGAATCAGCTGAGGTAGGAACATCAAGGATATACGGTAACAGTGAGGGACTTGCAGTACATCATCCACCGCAAAATATCCACACAGGGACAGAAAATGTGGATCGATGATGTCTTGTTGGATCCACATGCTTTCCGTTTCAATGTTTGTTCAGAAGAGGGTCGATGCATTTCCTGATCTGTTTGCGCATCCATATAGTAACTGTTTGCTTGGCCGAGGACAGAGATCACTACTACTATGGTGCAGATGAACTGTTTAGGCAGGGAGTATGTGGCTGGAATGCTGATGCAATGGTATTTATGTTTACTGTGCTGCTAGAGGAAAAATTGCTCAAGCTGAAGCGTACTTTATTGTCCAGACAGACTCATTATCTATCCCATGTGTATGCTGCTGTGATTACACATTCTGTACAACTATACGCATGCATTTGCGTATCTACATGTATGTGTCATTATGTGTCTTTCAATATGCGACCATGATTATACATGAATCATACCATATAATATTCGTATATATATATAAGATACAGTAGCGACTTATCCCAATACAATAGAAGTATTGGTGTTCAAAGTTCCCCCATTACCGGATTCAAATTCAAATGACCTCTCACTCCATTCTCCACCCATAAATAAAGTGGCATGGTTTTGCCAAAACATACTGAAAAATCAATCAACCCCTCCGTTCTTACGGATCTTGTTCCACATGAATATCCCAATAGAATCATATAAAATCTTTCAAAATCATCAAAGGAAGTTGGGAAGCAATACTTCCGAGTTACGAATGACTTTTACTTGATGCAATTGACTATGATGAAGGGTGGTAGATCACAGAACAATACATTATCTAACAATACACAACAGAAGAATCAGAAGCTATGACACAGGGTGGTGACGAAAGAAAGTGGTGACGAAGGGAAGTGGTGACGAAGGGAAGTGCTGATGAAGGGGAGTGGTGACGAAGGGAAGTGGTGAGGAAGGGCAGTGCTGATGAAGGGGAGTGGTGAAGAAGGGAAGTGGTGAGGAAGGGAAGTGGTGAAGAAGGGAAGTGATGATGAAGGGGAGTGGTGAGGAAGAGAAGTGGTGAGGAAGGGAAGTGGTGAAGAAGGGA
>Ga0126342_10022042_pt1 | contig 10566 bp, 13 predicted proteins | sample Cyp1metagenome_FD_92528 | JGI IMG/M metagenome (GOLD analysis project Ga0126342, IMG submission 92528) | Coral microbial communities from Lord Howe Island, Old Settlement Bay, Australia - Cyphastrea 1 metagenome | ecosystem: Host-associated > Invertebrates > Cnidaria > Coral ...
CTCTGCCGGTGGCTTTTGCGTGGCAGGCGCAGCACTTGGTGCTCTGCAAGGGGTCGGATGTACGCTCTGGCGTCCCTTGGTCTCCGCTGCTCTGCCGGTGGCTTTTGCGTGGCAGGCGCGGCACTTGGTGCTCTGCAAGGGGTCGGATGTACGCCCTGGCGGCCATATCAGGAACCGATAAACATTGGAAGTACCTACAATGTGAGGACCCCAAGATAGCTAAATTGGTTTATAATTCTAATAACTATGGTTTGTGGTACTTATAACTATAGTTACTGGGGCGAATCTAAACCAACTAACATCACTGGGGGGCCCCACATTGTACCATATAGAAAGCCTTTTTCGAGGTCTAATTTTCAGGGAATATCACCAGAACATATGGCCAAACATATGGTGACCAGTACCTCCATTTTAGGATCATTGATGTCATGGAATGAACGTTTGTTTTGGACACTGCTCATTTGAACCGGGAAATGTGACAAGTGCCAAATGGGGTGAATAGGATATGATATGGCTAATGGCAGGTTTTCCGCCTTCTTGTAAAGGTTTGGTATGGATCAAACATAGATGGTTAATTACTGCCGACCAATTTCTCATAGATGGTTAGATACACAATCATGTCATCAGGGGTGTCCACAACCCTGGATCCATGGCCCATAGCCATAGCTAGCACTTCCAACCCAACTCGTTTTTAGCAGGAGCTCGCCCCGAAGGTGCGACGGGAAACCCGGGAAACCCGGGAAAACCCAACAAAAAAACCCGGTTGGATACCCCAACAACGGAGGCATGGAGGCCAGCCCAAAAAGATCCAGGGGTCAAAGCTACTCAGATTGGTGACGTCACCATTTCTATTTATCATTTATTCATTTGGGGTACTTGGAATCTTTGCAATTCCAAGCCGTTACCACCAGCAAAGCTCATTCCACAGTCTGTCCCGGTTTGTTTGAAACTAGATAACTGCCAAAGTTGATGTTTCTGGATCATGTACTACTCACGTAACAATTTTCAGGGCATCCCATCTATTCAACTAGGCGTTTGTCCATCCACCTATCGAGAATCGACTGGATCTGGAGATGCTCCTGCTATGGAGCATGCAATTTCATCCGATGGTAGGCTCCTTGGATTTCCTTTCTTTGGATTCTAGTACTGCAAGATATGATCCTTATGGCCTTATGCTATGAATTCAAGTATAATATCTTGGATATAGCCGTGTTATCTATGGATTTGCTGCATACTGCAGCTTACAACCTCACTTTTTTTTTGTTTTTTGATGATTTTTGCAACCGACTGCAAATTTGGTTTTCTTGTTGGACATAGGTCTTGTTGCCCACATGGTTTACCGGTTGGTTGTCATGTTTTGGCATATCGATTCGCTGTGGATTTTTTGACATGGATGTAGACATCCCTATGAGCATTTCTTTAATCCTTACCAGATGAGACCCCCCTCTGGAGGTCAGTTGCTTTATACCTACATGAACTGTTGGATTTACAATGTGAGGCCCGCGGCCACGATAGCTAAGTTGGGGTTCACATAACTCCAATTTCACTATGGTTTATGGTACACAAATAACTATAGTATTCCTGGGGCATCACCATTTTTAGTAGGTAAACCATCTATTTCTATGGGCCATTTTCCATGGCTATGTTAAAGAACCAGAGGGTAACTATAGTTAATAGTTACTGGTGCTTTTGTTAACCAACGTTCACATCACTGGTGGGCCCCACATAGGGTGGATGCGTGGATAACCTACAGTTGGGTGAACACTGACCTTAGGACGTCGGGCCCTACTTTTGTATCCATCCCATATTTCTGGGAGGGTATCATGGGCATATATCATGGATATATAATGGGAATATCCAACCAACAATTGATTATTCTTGGACATAATGATGGTGATTTAATTCTGGATAAATTATAACGACCTCACTGTTCTCCCTCACGGGAAATCATGGTGAATTATAGGGAAATCATCCCCAAATGGCCGCAAGATTCAGGTTGGTGAAATATTATAATTTACCCAGATATTTAATCATATTGGGATTGAAAGATTGGATCTATACGCCCCTCTTTGGCATCTGAACATGGCCCGCACTGGTTTATTACTAAGATATCTTTTATTTTTTGGATGTTTAGGGCATTTGATATATACAGTATAGACACATGTATATATATATATATATATGTATATATATACACAACATATCCATATCAATGTTTTTTTGTAGCTTCTCAAAAACCACGCAACGTGTTTCAAACGACATCGGCAGAGAGAGGCAGCAGAGGGACCTCGGAAGACCACGCCTTACTTGACCAAGTATGAGCGCAACTTGGGAGAACATCTTGAGATTTCACCATGCAAAGATGAGTTAAACTCCCACTTTTTTTGCAGGCAAAGGTGTGCGATTTCACCAGAAAGACCATAGGTAAATTAATGTTCCTGCCAGATTTGAAATAATATGAAAACTATGGTAAAATAATGTGGTAAAATAAAAAAACGTACTAACACATTGAGATTTCACCAAAATATGTCCATTGAGATTCAAAGTTTTTTATAACTCCCATGTCGATCTTGGTGAAATGGTAAACATTTGGTAACAAACATATGGTAAACATTTCCATTGATATTCGAAGATTTTTTAAACTCCCAATTCATGAAAAAACCATTGGATCTTAATGGTAAAAACCATGGATTTCACCAGATATTCAAAATCTATGGATATTCCATGTCGATCTTGGAATTGTCTAATTTCATTGGAAACATCTCCAGAAACCATAGGAAAACCATAGGAAAATGATTATGTACCTAACAAACTTGGTGAGTTGGGAAAATTGACAAACCGGAAACCATGCGCTTTTCACTATTAAGATCATAGGGCTGAAACCGGCGTAAACCCGGTTTCAATTTTCCCGTAGACCATTCCAGTGACGAGGGCTTTTTCGGGAAGTGGGTCCATAGAGTTATGGCCATGGCTATTAGTTATAACTTGTTATTTCTATGGGATTATTTGGTATAACTTAATGGTAAATGATGGTAAATAATGGTTAATAGTGGTTGATACTGGCTAATAGTGATTGATGATGGTGAAATAACTGGTTATTTCGATGGGATGAGAAACATGAACCATAAATGGGGTGAGGTAGTACTTATAACTGGTACTTGGAGCCATAATTGTAGATCCAGTGGCATCATTTGATACACGCGATTTTAATCGACTCTGAAGAAGAGACTTATGGGACTGGCTTTGTGGAACTATATGATCTAGAAATATCTTTATCATGAGTTGGAATTCAAACTGTAGAACATTATACATGGGCACAGTGTCTCTCTTTGTGTTATATATATATTGAAAAAAAAACAACACATGGACTTTTGATTATACACTCTGGAAACACTATCTCCACTTCGATACAGCAGTGAATGAAGTGTTGAGGCACAAGCAATGCACGGGTCACGTGCTAAACTATGGAATGTACTCGCACTACCGACAATCAAATCAAACAAGAAAAAAACCAAACAGCCCCCCAAAAGAAGTGATCTAGACAGAGGAGATATGTCACCCCCCTATAGTGGGAAAAAACAAACACTCCCGTGGGATTACTGTAGGGGGGTTCTCCGGATTTTCGTATTTTCAAGGTCAGGATCTCGACCTTATCTCGACCTGTCCCACCTGACCCACTAAACAAAGAACATCTGAAAGTTGGGGAAAAAATCGCCAACATTTTGCCATTTTTTTTTTTGGCGCATGATGATAAACCCTTGGATTTGGGGGAGCCGATCCGATCGTTGGATTTGGGGGAACCAACAAAAAAGTGGTTAAAACATGTCAAAACAGACGAAGTTTATGATATTACCCTCTGGTTATGACTAACATAACCATGGAAATAGATTATTTTCCCAGCTAGAAACCTCCATTTATAAGGGATTTTCCATGGCTATGTTAAATAACCAGATGGTATGTCCACAGCAGGTGGGTGAATTCAATATGAAACTGTTTCATTGTCAATACCTCCTTGTGATGATTATTACCTTGGTTGACTTTCCGTTTCAAAGTGGGGCCCCCAGTCGAGCGAAGGCGTTCAGAAACGCCTCAAAAAAGTGGTTGAATGAACTATGGTTTATGGTAGACATAACGAACTAGTAACTATACCCTCTGGTAAACTAACATAGCTATTGAAAATCACCATTTTTGAAAAAAGTGGTTGAACTAACTATGGTTTATGGTTAATGGATGTTAATGGGCTTAAAAAGAAACGTTCACATAACTGGGGGGCACCGTCCCTGGGGGGTCATGATTTTTGTTGCATCCTCAGAATCAGGATATCCCCAAAGCCGGGGGTGGTTTTTATTCCAGAACTATTCCAGAACTATTCCATATTATCCTCTTGTTCTTCATATTGATATCAAAATATAATGTCCCTTCACTGATTCACCAATCAAACATAGCAACGGAAATCCCTTTATAGCTCAGAATATCATCTATATGTTTTCATGAAACGTGGATTTTCCAGTAAGCCATGCTTGATTACCAGAGGGTAAACCATCATCCGCAGATGCCCATGTATCAACCATGTCCCATAATATCACATAATATATGATGTCCCAATTGAGTATCAGTGTCCCTTATTATCCAATAATTATGCCAAGAAATAGTGGCCCTAAAAAAGATTGAATTTTGGTAAACACCAATCCCAAACAAAACAATAAATGCAAGCGGTTCTATTATTCCATTGTAATTATTATATCCCAATACTATTTACATATCCAAGTTTCATGATGATATAAGTCATATCCCCATATATATATATATACATCTATAATTCTAAATGAACAAAAATGGGGTTATCCCATATATCCATATATATATCCATTATATATCCTGATGTAATGGTATTATCCTATGTGTCTACAATGTGAGTCCCCCAAGATATCTAAGTTGGTGCAAATAACTCCAATAACTATGGTTTATGGTACACAAATAACTATAGTATTCCTGGGGCGAATCTAAACCAACTAACATCACTGGGGGGCCTCACATTGTCAGATATATAATATAATTACATATATATATATTATATTATCCACTACATATCAGAGTATCCATTAATTGGAATACATTATCCATATATATATATCCATTATATATCCTGATGTGTCTATGTATTCCAGATGATTCTCCCATCGTGAAAACTAACACGCATCGGAATCGGCGTTTCCGTTTCGCCGAGGTGCCAGGATTCTGGGTGCCCGTGCCCTACAGATCAGCATGAATGTTCGCCAAGCCCAGCCGTGGATGGCTTGGAAATCAACGAGAACACATCGAAAAATGGCTAGAAATAGATAATAGATATATGGGAATATATCATGGCATAAGGTTGGTGGTTTGGAACATGGCTGGATTATGACTTTCCATTCAGAAAAGGGAATGGAATAATCATCCCAACTGACGAAATTCATCATTTTTCAGAGTTGTTTTTGTCAACCACCAACCAGATAAAAATATGGGCATTTCCATGGGAAAAGTGACAATCACGGTACTTACCCCACTGTCTTTGTAGGGTTTAGAATGGCTGGATGGAAAGCGAGCAATCATGACTTGGTGGTTCATGTATGTTCATGTCAGGAATCGTAAGTGAGTTATAACTCCAGATATACACGGACTAACCAGACTTAACCGTACTTGCAACTGGGAGCATTATAACCCACTTAGTAAGTGGTATGAACTCCATATCTATACAAAGGGAATTTTTGAGCAAGCCATGTTTGATGACGACGAATGGCTTTTGAACCACTATACTTCCATCATTTGTATAGGTCAGCCACCCAAGATTTGTTGTATCATTTTTCACAATTTGCCGTAATCAAAACAGTGCTAGCTGAGAAATCCCCCCGACACATGGAGGTTTATAGAAGAAATCCATGTTCTTTATGGGATTTCCCACAATGTGAGGCCCGATATCTTAGTTGGTGCAAATAACTCCAATAAGTATGGTTTATGGTACTTATAACTATAGTATTCCTGGGGCTTATAAACCAACAAACATCACTGGGGGGCCTCACATTGCAGCGATTTTGGAGGTTTTAATCATTTTAATCAAGGCCATGGAGGCCATGGGAAATCCCGCTGACCTTTCGAGTGCCCGGTTGAGGCTCCTGTGATGGTGACACTGGATGGTGAAACAGACCCCTTGCTGATCGCTGAAAAGGACTGAGATGACGCGATAAATCCATCGCGTCTGGCTGAGATGACCCAAGGAGAGTCTATGATGATGTTTTAGCCGCTTAGCCAAGATAAATATGACTTTGAAGCAAGCAAAAAGAAATGGTTTAAAAAAGGAGAACATGGAGTTGTTTTTTGTGAATCAACTGGAGAAGGTTGGGGTTTTCATATTTGGATATATTTGGTGGTTTCACAAAGGTAAATCCTGCCAAAGTTTGATGTTTTGTCAAATCATGGCCAAATTGAAGGAAGATTTTGGACACGTTAAGTATGATTAAGTACGATTCCGCAGGAATGTTATGTCCAACAAATCCCATTGAATATCCTACAAGGTGGCTAAGTTGGTTGAACTCACTTGGTTAACCTTTGGGTCTATGGCACTGATAACTATATATATATATATATATAATTGTATAGATGGGATTATGAACCAACTTACAACTGGGGGGCCCCGCATTGTAGTAGCGTGGCATTTCGCATTTCTAGACATATTCTAATTGAGCATATCTCAATCAGGGTGGATGAACGGGGTTCCCACTAATTTGGCACAATGTGAGCCCACACAATTACCCTCTGGTAATTTAACATAGCTATTGAAAATGGCCATTTATAGTGGATTTTCCCATTGAAAATTGTTATTTTCCATAGTTATGTAAAAGTTTACCAGAGGGCATTTTGGTTGGTTTATAAGCCCATCCTGGTTTATAAGCCCATCCAACGATAATGAATTAAAACAAAGCGATAAACCGCGGTTGACCTATCTACTGTAGTTAGTTCAACCAGCTTAGCTAACTACGGGGCCCCAGATTGCACTAATTAAATATAAGTTGGTTTATACCCCCATTAACGGTCCAATGTGAGGCCACCCAGTTATAAGTTGGTTTAGATTCGCCCCAGTAACTATAGTTATAAGTACCATAAACCATACTTATTGGAGTTATTTGCACCAACTTAGATATCTTGGGGGCCTCACAGTGTAGTTGTTTTATTGCTATAACTATAACCATACTTACTGGAGTCTGTGGGTGTCGGGGAAGCTGCTATGACTCTGATCATCCAGACATATCCAGACTAAACGCTTCGCTGCGGGGAAGCACCGCAGTTGCCATGTTGCCATAGCTTTACATCAAGGTGAAGTTGAACTTGTAAAGTGGGTGCTATTCTATAACTTTAGTTTGCTTTAGTTAAAGGAACCCCATATCTAAATTTACTAAATTAACTATAGTGGTATCTAAACTTATCTGGTTGGTGGTTTGGAACTTTTTTTGATTTTTCCATACATTGGGAATGTCATCATCCCAACTGACTTTCATATGTTTCAGAGGGGTGGCTCAACCACCAACCAGATCTTCTATATTTGTTTTCCAGGTACTGTACGATGATGTTCATGGTCACATCCTTAACTCGCCAGACAAAGAACAGGAGAAGCTATGTCTTTCCGCCTAAGGACTTAGGAACTCTACAGGTTACTCAACTTGAACCAGTATGGTAGATATATCAATAGTTATCTATACTTACTATGGTAATTATCCAACAAACCGTATATATATATATAAACTTATGGATACTTGGATGGTGGTTTTAACCATAGCCGTCAAATACCACCGCTGGCCTGCAGCCCCAAGATAGAGCCATGTATCTACATATGTAGAAGTATCAAAGCATGTCTAGCAACAACAACAAATAACATTTATATATATATATATATACAAGATAGTATGTATATATATATATGTTATAAATATATATAGTATGTAACACATGGTATGACATAGTATGTATATAAGCCTATATAACATTTTTTTTTCTGTGTCCTGTCGGTCGACCGTTGAAGGTCCGGCAGGTCCGGCAGGTGTTTTCCTCGCCGAATCAGGAGCTGATCCGTGGGGTGATTCCCTTCGTGATCCGTCGCTTCCTTCCAGACAACACCTACGAGGATTGGAAGGAGCGGATGGGGATGGGAAGGATGAGAGGGATGGGACTGGAGGATCCACAGATTCTGGGTTTTAGATGGTTTTAGTACAAGGCGTTGCTCTCCCCCAGTTATAAATGGCTCATAATCCCATGAAAACTATAGATATATGACCTATAAATGCCTATAAACCATAGTGAAATTGGACTTATTTGCACCAACTTAGCGTTCACGAACTGGGGCACCAGCCTGTAGGAACTGGGGGTTTCTAACATTTACTACTAACTTAATGGGATAACCTGAGGACTCGGGGATTTTCTGGATAAACGTCAACAGCCACTCAAATGAGGCTAAGGTGCAGTTATTTGGGTGAAAGTTTCATCATTTTGCAGCAACATATCACATGAATCATATCTTGATCATATCTTTATCATAGCTCTGAGCAGGATACCAGGATACCATAGGATACCCAGATACCACTGTGATTTGGGTTGAACTCAGCCAAACATGGAGACAGTCTCCCAGTAACTTACACAAGCCGCCTCTTCTAGCCGGCGAGCAAACGATCAAACTTCAGGGAGCAGCGTAGATTTGTTTTGTTGCGACACGAATCTTTGATAGAATGTCACCCTTGATGTTTTTTGATCATCATTCCCTATGGATCCAATAATTAAGTTAAGTAATGTTAAGTACCTTCTTAGGAAGTGTGACTGGGGTATGATGACTTTGTTGATGTAATTGTTGATCATCATCCATGGCAAACGTCACCGGCAAAGCAACGATTCATCTTACTGGTGCGTTTTACGTAGGGAATGGATGGGAATGGGGGTTGCTGGGATGATTATTGCTAGTGATTATGGATCATTCCCAAAAATTCCCTAGTAAGAGCACCAGTAAGTCATTGATCATTTTCAAGGGTTCAGTCTGTCAAAGATCTCGGAGGGACGCATGCCACCTATTTTAAGGCGAGGCCCCAAAATTTCAACACGATAGGGATGGGGGCAGAGATCCAATAAAGAATGGGTTTATAGTATTTCTGTTTTTTTGGGTGAATCTAATAATAATAACAATATGAATATAAATCCATTTTTGTAACTCACTAACTATACAATGTGAGGCCCCCCAGTGATGTTTGTTGGTTTAGATTCGCCCCAGGAATACTATAGTTATTTGTGTACCATAAACCATAGTTATTGGAGTTATTTGCACCAACTTAGATATCTTTGGGGCCTCACATTGTAGTATTCATGGGGTGAATCTACACCAACTGATAACTGGGGCCACCTTGTCCATATCCCTATTCTGTGCAGCAATAGTGATTGGAGTATTTCCCGACCTTGCCAAAATAAATGGCCGGTGCAACGCAAAAAAAAAAGAAGGTGCAACCCATGACTGTAAAATGGTCCACACTTGAAAGTGTACCCCAGTCTAAGGAAAAACATGGAAAAACAAAGGCATGCCCCACTTATCTCTAGGTAGAAAAAAACTGCTTTCAGGATATTTTGTTGGTCAAATCCAAAAACATTTTTTTTTGAAACCCCCTCCTTTGCACATTCAATCCCAACGGTGCTTTGACCATCTATAGATGCCGTTATACCGTTCCAAACTCTGGTTACTTCTACCCTACCAATGTTCAGTGGGTTTAAGCCTGTGAAAATGAACACGATGATTTGAAACAAGTCCATTCCGGATCAAGAACCACTGGTTGATTAATTAGGGGCTAACCACCTGATAGTGATTTCTTGAAATAGTCCCTGCCACACTTGAGCGGCCAATTGTTTAGTCAGGTCTCAGAGCTCCTCTTCTTGGAGTGAGCTGCAAGCATCGCGTGTTGCCGCGGAAAAAAAAACAGCGACCAATGATTGCCAATGGCCCCTGTGGGGGTGTTGAATCAACACAACCCCAGTGCTTATCTCAAAGATTGGCTGGACTAACCCTGCTGGGTGAAGCCACCAGGCTTTGCCATTTTTTCTTTGGGAACATGTGTGCCAGGGTCAAAAGATAGGTTGTTTTCCGAGAAAAGAGCATGGTCATACCCCCAGTAGTAGCGTTTCATATATCCTGCATATAACAATGTGAGGCCCCCAAGATATCTAAGTTGGTGCAAATAACTCCAATAACTATGGTTTATGGTACTTATAACTATAGTATTCCTGGGGCTTCTGTTAACCAACGTTCACATCACTATATGGCAAAGAATGGATGACCATAGTAAATTTCGTGAAGTCCTGTTTATTTGCCCAATATGCGTTTATGGTCCAATTCTGTTAGCGGGGGGGGTCAATATGCGTTTAAGGTGTATCAAAAAAAACAAATCGTGCGCCATGAACGCATATTGGGGAATCTAACCACTCATGTCAGGAAAACCCATTTACCAACATTTACCATGAATGCAGGGAACCATCGAAAAAAAATAGTACATGTTGCGAGGTCCA
>Ga0126342_10022043_pt1 | contig 10565 bp, 5 predicted proteins | sample Cyp1metagenome_FD_92528 | JGI IMG/M metagenome (GOLD analysis project Ga0126342, IMG submission 92528) | Coral microbial communities from Lord Howe Island, Old Settlement Bay, Australia - Cyphastrea 1 metagenome | ecosystem: Host-associated > Invertebrates > Cnidaria > Coral ...
ACATACATACACATACATACACATACATACACATACATACACATACATACACATACATACACAAACATACACATACATACACATACATACACATACATACACATACATACACATACATACACAAACATACACATACATACACATACATACACATACATACACATACATACAGATACATACATATACATACATATACGTACATATACATACATACACATACATACACATACATACACATACACACATATACATACACATACATACATATACATACGTATACATACGTATACATACATAATATACATACATATACATACATATACATACATATTGGTGGTTTCAACCCCTCTGAAAAATATTAGTCAGTTGGGATTATTCCCAATATATGCAAAAATAAAAAATGTTCCAAAACACCAACCAGTATACATACATATACATATATATATATATAATATGTATATGTATGCATATATAATCATATATATATATATAATTATAATTGTATATGCATGGATATGATCCAATTGTAATCAGCTCAACCAAACCAGCGCCCAACGAGCTTCGCACAGTCGTCCTGCTCTGGTCCGTTGCCCGCCACATGGCACGGATGACATTTGCAGGTGACCTGTTCCAGTCGTGGACCCAGGTTATGGTTCGCAGGGGTGGTTGGATATGGTTGGATATACATGGTTGGATATGGAGATAGGGAGGTGTTGGATATGGTTAGATATGGATAACTTGACAATTGATAAGAAGATATTGGAAATATTTGAAATACTAGTTGATTATATTCCTGATATAAAGGAGGTATTGGAAATACTGATGATGAACTACATGGAAAAAAGTGGTAAATCCAATAATCAACCAATCCAGCAACTGTCCATTAGGGGTCACTTTATGTAATCCCACATAGGGTTGTCAGCTCAGGGATTTTCAGAATCCCCAATGTATTGGGTGGTCATCAAAGGCTGCAAGGTGCCGATGAAAGGCTGTCTTACTCAGGTGCGGCACCACACAGATGCCATTCCATATTGGCCTTCAGTGCCCAATTTTTAAAACCGAGAATTACGCGACCAAATCCACACTCTGACCTCATTTTTTAGAAAAAACACGTTAACAAAAAACAACATATTTGCAAAATATCCAACTTTTTGCTGGTCAAATCTCCCATTTTGTCGGGTGAACCCACCCAACATCCGCGGCCTCGCTCTTCATCTGCTCAAAAATGCCCACCTCCGGCTGTAAGAGGATGAGCCCCGCGTTGATGCCGCCCTGCTGTCCCCAGGGATAGTCCTGGCTTTCCAATGTGTACGGGGCTACCCCAATCGCTGGATGAGAACTGTGGGGACCCCTATGTTAGGAAACCACCAACTAGATATACTTGAAACATAGCTTAAATCTTAATATATATATATATATAATATATATATATAATATATATATAATTAAAGAAATATTCAAAATAAGCTATAAATACTAATATTTCAACTGATTTATATTCTGATGTATAACTTTTGGAATATTGGGAATCTCTATATAATTCATCTATATATACATATAAATATATATGCACATATATATGTGTATACAGATACTTGGGATACGTTCGTTTCCAAAGCCATGACCTGGAAGAGATATCACAGGAACTGTATGCTTACCTCAAATCGTGGTTGGTATCAAAATCACATTGTTGATCAGTTGTGTCCCATGAAATATCACCATTGCGTCCCTATGAAATCTCCATAAATAATTATACTACCCATAAACAATTGTTGTTGGTTAAACCGCCAATTTTCTTAGTTAAGTTCAACTAGTATTCTTCCATTTTCTTGGTTAAACCACATGTTTTCTTGGTGAAAACCACCATGTTTTCCGGGTTAAACGCCAATGTGTTCTTCGTTGTATGTCTAGTGTTCTTGGTAAAATCTCCATTGTCCTTGGTTGAACCACATTTTTTGTTGGTTAACCAGTTAATTAACCACCATTTCCACTGACTGCAACTGACTCCATGGCCGCTGCCGTGCCGGAATGTGTCCTTGTTGTCCTCACCGCCAAAGAAGCGACTACCGTCCACCTCTTCTCCATGAGCGTTTTCCTCGGAGCAAATGCCGACGTGGGGTTGGTTAGTAAATGGTTGGTAAGCATAGTTAGTTCGCCCTACTCATAAATGGGATAACCCGCGAATCCGGCACAGGGTTAAACCAGAGTTGTTGACCAATTACTAAATGGGATGTACTGGGGGGGTGCAATTCCACGAGTTCAGTGGCTGATATTACCTATATTTCACTAATACCATGCAAAAAATGGAGGTTTCCTAAAATCTGGGTACCCCCGAATCATCCGTTTATAGATGGGTGTTCCATTATAGACCATCTATTTTGGGGTACCCCCATTTATGGAAACCCCCAAATGAAAAAACACTTAGCAAATTCTTAGCTGCTTCGATCTGGTGGTAGATCTATTGAAGTCGCAAGAGGTTCAACCAGCTACAAGAAGGTGCCCCAACTGAATCAAAAGATTCGTGCGTAAATAACTGAAACAACCACAATACTGTTGGGTTAATATGGCTTTAATATGGGTCAATAACTGAAATAAGTTGGTAAAATATTGGTTAAAACAACTCAATGGTAAATGTATCGAAGCAGTTGTATGTTTGGCTTAACCCCCTTTTCAAAGGTCAATATCAATTTGAGTTGACAACTCGAAATAAGGTTTAACGATGGGATATTGATGGTGATATTGATGGGATATAATTGACGAACTAGAATCAACAATTGGATGATACCTATACAGGGTGGTGCCCCTCGATTGTGTCTGTTGCTTAATAATCCCAATGAACTATACTGTAGATATTTACCATGAACCATATAGTTAACCTGCTTATACGCAAACTTTGATAACTATGGGGCACCACCTTGTACCAACTATTCTATCTATTCTGCTGTGAGAAGGACACTATGAACTGACCCATCTCCATGTCAAGCAAATTCATGCTGAAGCGGGATTGAAACAACGAAAATTGATTTCAACAGCTCAAATTTGCAGGTTCTTTATTAGGGACCCAAAATGATAGGAATCAATGGAATAATCAGCATCTTCCATCTTGGAAAGAGTGATTCATCCCAGACCTATATCAAACTGATCGTTATAAATTGTTGTCGGTTTCTTTCCTGGCGTAAACATGCGTAACCACCCAAATAACTATAAGTTGTCACCGTGGATACGACCCGGAATGAGAGTTACCAGTCGTATAAAACACCTGAATTGTTGCCGACGGATTCCCAAAAACTGTTCCTAACCACCTGGTTTTCAAACCTGGCAGTTGAAAGAACAGCCATCCACAAATGTGGAGTTTCCCCTGTCATGTTTGACTACCAGGATGTTTTCCAACACACCTACCATTACAATTCGGTTTACCTACTTGATTTTGTTGTTTGCTTGCTGAAGTAAAGACATGTTCGCTGCAAAGCAGGCGTTTGCCCGTGACGGATCCTGCATATGCTCAAATCCCCAGTCAGTGCTCCTTGATTTTCCGACACAACACTTTCCAAAACAACAAACTTAAAACAAAACCTAAACCCTAAAACCCTAAAACCTGAAACCGTAAAATCAAAATGTTGGAAAGAAAAATCAAATCACAGTCTATAGCCAGTGTTTTCCGTGTAAAAGTTGGGCATGGGCAGCCTGCTTTGGCCCCAGCATGTTGTGTGCGTGTGTGTTTTCACATACTTAATGTTTTGAGCAACATCATGTTTGTGGTCGCTTCAAATGAATCTTTTGAGAGTTAAGACACAAATTTGAAGATTTTACTCGCTCAAAATGGAAATGTTATCAGTTCAAGTGGTTAAATCCCTATCTTTTTTGATTTGTTTTGCCGAATTGTGTAGACATCACCCAAAGGTCACGACGTTTCTTCGTTAAATAATCATGTTCCATAATCTGTTGCCGGTTAAATCCACCTGTTTGTTACTTAAATCCGATTTTCCCATGGTTTCCAATGGCTTTTCCTATGATTTTGTTGGTTAGAACATCCTTTTTCAGGGTGAAAAGCGAACCAAACTTGGCCTAACCAAATCGCCCAAGCTTCGCCCTGGCCCCGGACCATGGCTGCGGGACATCTGAGGTTGAAAAGATCGTCCAAGGGTTTCAACCTGGGTTGCCCATACAGTGGTTTGAAGCACTATGGGGATATGATATAATGATATATAATGATATAATATAATAATACAATGTATAATTAAAAACAAGGAAGGCCAACCAATAAACCATTGGATATTGTGGGATACTTGGGGCTGCAATTACATTCATTTCAATCGTTTATATTTCTTGTACCTGGATGTGCATCCCACGAATCGGATCCGCGGCCTTTAATCCATATGTAACTCAAATAATCCCATATAGATCCCATATAGATCCCATATACAATTGGAGATATTCCACTACTCTATGTGGGGATAAAACCCATGTACTAAATGGGATGCACCGCCCAAGTATGAGGATGTGATATGATGACATCAAACATTGGATAACTAAAATTGGAATGAACCATTTTTAATTGAACAATCTTTTCATCATAGTTCATGGGTAGTTGGGTTGAACCATCTTAAAATTCAATGGAGATATGATTTATGTATGGCATATCCAGGTGGTGGTACTGTATCATAAAAAGGATGGGGTCTTAATATCTTCTAATCTTAACCACAAAGATACCTAGAAGGAAAACTTGGACAAAAAAAACATAAACCAACACTATAGATTGGAAGTATCAAACAAACGGTGGAAAAGGACCAAAAGGATAGAACCCAGAAATCAAGGTGGTCAACATGAGGCACAATGACAAGAAAACATTCTGCATGTGAGTAGGACACATGGGAAGAAATTCAAGACACATCACCACCGCAAGGGCACATGATCCCACCGGTCCCACCGGTCAGGTGAGAAGCGGAATGATGTCCAGGTCCAACAAGAGTACTTTCCTGGGTCGGTCGGATAAAGCCAGTCAAAACCTCAATCATTGTTCAAAGACGCGCGACAAACATTTTGTAATGCATGGACGGGTTTCTGCAATCTAAATGGACGTGCTTGTAATTGCATCAAATCGCATCGAAGTGTTCATTGCTAAGGAAGAAAATGCAGCAAACGAGCGCAGCAGAGATTGCTTCTTTTTGGCATTGGCTAATTCTCTCTTGGCTCATGGAATCTGATGATTGCAACTGCATCAACATCTGGGACGAATAAATTACTCAAATCTAAAATGATGTGGTAAACCCAGTAATAAACCATCCCATTAACCAACCATTGGGGGATATACCCAATAATGCACCTCTGGGATGGGTCATGGAATTAGGTTCGACCATTGCATTGATAACAGGGACATATCAGACGGTTGATATTCACCATGTCTAACCATTACTAAGCCATTAAAAACAATTAATAATTAATATAACATGACCATTTGGTTTACCCTCTGATCATTTAACATTTTGTTATTGGAAATTACCCAGTTGATTTACCGAACTCAAAGATGGTGATTTTCCATTTCGCTGTGTTAGTTTACAGGTAAATCAACATCTTTAACACAGGGTAAAGCAAATGAGGGTAAACTGCTCAGATATTTGGAGCTGTGTTGTACTTTACTAAGCAGCGTCGTTGTGAGATCACAAATCACCTGGAAACCAAGGTCTTGGGGGATTCTAAACTAATTGGTTTCAATACCCATATCATCCAAGTCATGGATGACTGTTTTCATATTTTCATCTAGTTATATATCTTGAACTAATCATATGGTGGTGTTCTTAAGTCATGGGAGATCCCCAAGTCACCATGGTTGTTTCAATACGAAAATTGTCATCCATGACCTGGATGATTTGGGGGTCCCACGGAAACCTCCACATAAATCCCAATGTTTTGGCTGTTTCAGTTGTTTCAATTCGTAAAATCCCCATCTTCAATCAGTTGAATTCCTCATTCCAACGAGATCTCCACTATATAATCTAGATATTCCATGATATTCCCATGATTTCTCTTCAATTTATTTCCCACGTTCCGATTTGGATTCGCGCTGTACCGCAACCGGGTCGCGCGAAGTCCTCCAAGGTCCAAGCCTGGAGCTTCGTGAAGACGCCATCGAAGATGTCTGACCCGTGCCGGCTCAGGGTGATTCAAAAAGTGGCTGAATTATGGGATGTGAAACAATTGTTAATAAATGTGAATAAAGAATGGCTGTAGTCTCTTGAGTGGATATTCAATTTAATGGTGAATAAACCATGGTTATTATCCGAACAATAATGGTTTGTTTTTGTTGATGGTTATGGCTAAATGATGCTAGATCAATATGTGCCTGCTGAGATGGTGATTTTCCATAGCTATGTTATTTATTTTACCAGAGGGTGTGTATCATGGGTGAATCTTAGATACCTGCAAAAAATAAATCAAACAATATCATTAATTGTTGGTGAATGGACGAAGTTTACCATAGAAAATATCAAAGTACTAAAGTACCTAACCAAGGTTGACCCAGTTTTGGGTTATTGAATGGTTATTAAATGATGACTATTCAACGAGGGCTGCACAGCGGCTATAAACAACGGCTAATGGTTAAAAACAATTACTTTACTTCGAGTGATCCCCGCCATGGCATTTCAAGGCATATATTCTGAAATATATTTTGACAGTTTTTTGACATATATATATATATTCTGACATTTTACCTAACAGTCTATCTGACATCTATTCTGACATTCTATCTGCCGTTCTTTTTGGCATCTATCTGGCATCTATTGTGGCATTCTATCTATCTGGCATCTATTCTGGCATTATATCTGACATCTATTCTGACATTCTATCTGGCATTCTCTCTGACATTCTCTTCACTTGGGGAAGTGGACAAGAAGAGAAGTCGAGGGAAGGGATCGCGAGCTTGCAGCTGAGGTCCGGCGGGGAACACTCTGATCCTGGGTTTGCTGTTCGGGTCCGGCGGGGACCACTGCGATCACGAGCTTGCACTGGAGGTCAGGCGGATAACACCCTGATCCTGGGCTTGCTGTTCGGGTCCGGCGGGGACCGCTGCGATCACGAGCTTGCAGTTAAAGTCCGGCGGGGAACGCCCTGATCCTGGGCTTGCTATTCGGGCCTGGCGGGGAACACTGCGATCTAGCGCTTGCAGTTGAAGTCTGGTGGAAGAGGAGGCGGAGGAGGCATGCGGGAGGCGGGCGGGACAGCTGACATAAAATCTAACAACCCTCTTCCGACAGGTGGGGGATAAGTATAACTCATAACCTTATCATAGCAATAGTTTGTTGATTGCAAACCAAAAGAATGATGGTTAGTAAGGCTGAACAACCTAGTAACCAACATTTAAAAAACACATCATGAACCAACAGCTTATGCAATTGTTGATGATTGTTCAAACAATAGTTTGGACGTGCTACGGTACTGTTGAAAAGCCATTGGGCTGTTTATAGCCATACCGGTCAATATATACATATGTATATATACATATGTATATATATATATATATCTCTGTCTATCTATCTATCTATCTATCTATATATATACGCAGCTTTTATTCTTATAGGCTGATGACTATTAACAACTATTATTGCTGGTGAGTCGTTGAGGGTTAATGGTGATAATCAACAGATCGTAATACTAAGAGTTGGCAGTAATGGTCGTCAAACTGTATCCACTACAGTAACAACACATCATCAAAGTGAATAGACCAACGAAAATGATATGGTTAGTAATGGGGATGTGATGTGTCATAATTCGGTTTCAAAGGATATACAGAAACTAACGCAACTTTGGTATTTGGGTGAGATTGAAAATGGGTGATTCCCGCAAAAAATGTGATAATCTAATTGAAAACAAACATTATGAGAAACATTGAGAAACCATTGGGTTTGAGGGTACGCCATTTTCAGACACACCCACATGGGTAGCAACTGGATTGATGAACCGTCTACATGAAATGGGAAGCCAGCCGTTTAGCAACAATGAGAAGGAATCGTCAATAGGTTTTCGACACTAGTTCGAATGATGCTTGTCACGGGTTTCAATGGGAGACCCTGATTACAGTGGTTGACAAAACATGAAAAAACCTTACTTTCAGTATGTGTATACCAGTAGTACCGCACAAGTCTGTGGCGGAAGTTTCAATGATAGATAGGCAACTATAGGAGAGGTGAGTTGTTGTGATGCATGGATGGCAGAACGAATCCACTGATGGACCGAAAGGTGGTTGGAGCTGTGCTTTTCAGAATGGTTGCAATGGTCGCCTCACCCACAGCTCCTGGATGTACTGTAGACTAGTTGTAGTTGTAGCTGTAGCTGTAGTTGTCGTTGTAGTGTAGTTGAAGTTGAAGTTGTAGCAGTAGTTGTTGTAGTGTGGCGTACTGGTAGTTGTAGTTGTAGGTGTATCTGTAGTGGTAGCTGTTGTTGTTGTTGTTCTTGTTGTTGTTGTTGTCGTCATCGTCGTTGTCGTTGTCGTTGTCGTTGTTGTTGTCGTTATCGGTGTCGTTGTCGTTGTCGTCGTCGTCGTCGTCGTCGTCGTCGTTGTCGTTGTCGTTGTCGTTGTCGTTATTGTTGTCGTTGCCGTTGTCGTTGTCGTTGTCGTTGGCGTTGGCGTTGTCGTTGTCGTTGTCGTTGTCGTTGTCGTTGTCGTTGTTGTTGTTGTAGTACTTGTACTTGTACTTGCACTTGTACTTGTACTTGTACTTGTACTTGTAGTGTAGCGTAGCGTAGTGTAACAGATGTGTCGTGAAGTTGTAGTTGTAGTGTAGTCGTAGGTATAGTTTAGTGTACATGTAGTGTAAAGGTAGTTTTAGCTGTAGTTGTAGTAAAAGTTGTAGTTGTAGCTGCAGTTGTAGTATGTTGTAGTTGTAGTCGCAGTTGCAGTTGTAGTTGTAAATTGTATCTGTCGTTGTAGTGGCAGTTATTGATGTAGCTGTAGCTGTAGCTGTAGTAGGAGCTGTTGTCGTTGTAATTGTAGTTGTAGCGTAAGGTAGCATAGTGTAGCAGATGTGTAGTTGTAGTTGTAGTTGTAGTTGTAGTGCCGTGGTAGTTGTAGCTGTAGCTGTAGCGGTACGTAGCTGCTGTTGCTGCTGCTGCTGTTGTTGTTGTTGTTGTCTATAGTGTAGTGTGGGGCGGTTGAACGTCAGAAAACTGGCCCGAACATGTTGTGTTTTTAGCATGTTTACTTCGAAGCGAGCTTCGCGCCACAACTGCGTGCGCTTTTTCGACATCGCAGCCTCCAAAAGTGGTCCGAGAATGTGGTATTTTAACATGTTTTGACCATTTTGACTTCCAAACTTGCTTCGCGCCACAACACAGTGCACTTTTTCAACATCTCAGCTTCCAAAAGTGCCCCAAACATGCTTTGTTTTGCATGGTTCGACTTCCAAATGTGCTTCGCGCCACAATGGCGTGCCCTTTAAACATTGAAACTTCCAAAAGTGCTCCGAGCATGAGGTGTTTTTGACATTTTGCCTTCCAAACGTGCTTCGCGCCACAACGGCGTGCAAATTGTCATCTCTTCTCTGCAGATGGCTCCGCACCCGCCGCTTCAGCAAGCCTACTTTTCGGCTCTCCGGGGCCACAAAACATTGGAAAAACATGGAAAAACAGTGTTTCGCATCTTCTTTCTTCTGACTCTTTCTCTTTTCTGATCTTCTTTCTACTGACTCTTTCTCTTCTCTGACTCTTCCCACCTCTGCTTTTCCATCTTGTCGATATTTGACTTCTAAACTTCCTTCGATCAACATTGCCATAGCTTAGGGTGTACCCTCCGCTGTCCTCAAACATAGCTTGCTGGAAAATCACCCAGCAATAGTTCGATGATTTTCCCAGCAAACTAAACCTCCATTTTTCAGGATGTTCAATTGCCATGTTTGATTACCGGAGGGTAGCTCAAATGATGTTTGTCATGGGTTTCAATAGGTTCCAAATCCAAGATATTCTAAAGGATTGGACGATCTTTATCAGGAGCCATTTGTACAACCCAAATAGGAAGTAATGAACACTGAGATAATGATATGTAACTCGCGTTGTCATTGTTTATCTGACGCATAATTGAGTCTCTTCTCCATACAAACTGGATTATTATAATGGGATCATTAAAGCATTACTGAAAGTGATGGGGTACGGACGATCCCTGATGTTTAATGCGAGACTTTTCCGCCCCAGTCAGCACCACATCTGGGATTACACCAGGGCCTAGCAAGACATTGAAACATTGCATGAACGTGTAACCTCCGGTGTTCTCAAACATCCCGCCGGGTTGGAAATGGGCCGAGTAACAACAACATTTTCATGTGACTGGCAAGAAGTCAATCATGCGTTTCGCAGTATTTTTTCATGTTTTTATGTTGTCCATGAAGGTCAATTCTATTGTGATTTTGAATTTTCATTGGGATTTACTGTATATAGTTGACATGTCGGAGTGTGAAAAAGGTTCCTTTTGGGAAGTCAGCGTGCCCAAAACCTCAGCGGCAGCCATTTTTTCCGGTGATCTCTACATCTTCGCTAAGTACGCACCTGTTTTCTCCAACAGGGTTTTTCCAACTACA
>Ga0126342_10022044_pt1 | contig 10565 bp, 6 predicted proteins | sample Cyp1metagenome_FD_92528 | JGI IMG/M metagenome (GOLD analysis project Ga0126342, IMG submission 92528) | Coral microbial communities from Lord Howe Island, Old Settlement Bay, Australia - Cyphastrea 1 metagenome | ecosystem: Host-associated > Invertebrates > Cnidaria > Coral ...
ATACATATATATATATATATATACGCATATATACATATATATATATACATATATATATATATACATATATATATACATATCATATATATATATACATATCATATATATATACATATATATATATATATATACACATACCCTCTGGTAAACTAACAGTTTGCTATTGAAAATTGCCCGTTGAGTTCGTTGATTTACCTATGCAGAAATGTGATTTTCCACTGTTATGTTAGTTTACCAGAGGGTGTATGTATATATATATGTATATATATATAGTAATGTGGGAAAGGCAACAATAAACTTACCATGACTGGGGATGGTTTATACAACCCAGAAAAATTGTGATTTTAGGAATGGTTTCTCTTAATTGGCTTGACCACGCTTTTTTTTTGGTTTATTTAGGATTGTTATACCCCCAGTTACCCTCTGGTAATTTAACATAGCTATTGAAAATACCGCATCTATAGTTGATTTACCTATTCAAAATGCTAATTTTCTATAGCTATGTTAGTTTACCAGAGGGTAGATTATATAATAGAATATCCCCGATCAATGGGATGAAAGATGCGTTATATTTCTGGATTCTTGGGATGCACATCCCAGCTATAAATGGATGTCTAGCCAGCGTGGCCAAAAAAGTCTAGCATTGGATGGTCGGTCAAATATCAACCTATGGGGCTTGTCCATATGGATTTTTATGGCTTTTTATATAACAATGTGGATTTTTATATTAATATAAACGACCATCCATATGGATAAATATTCGAATATGGATGGTCTTCAAATTTTATATCAACCATATGGATTTTTATGGATTCGAATTAGGATTTAGCCTCTGGCTATTTCACCGTTTGCTATGGAAAAACCATACTTTTTAGTAGGTAAATCACCATAAAATCTATAAATGGGCTCTACATATTCCACGGCAAACTGTTGGTTATAACCAGAGGCTATCAAGTTTAAACACACATTGGATCTCCTTTAAAGATTTTCGAATTATTGGATGATTGGTGGTTAAAAGTTCCGCTTTACCAACCGCTGCAGCTATGACATGTACCCAATAAAACATCACCCTGGCCGAGGGAATCACGAAACAACCATCGATTCCGGAATCGAATATATATATATATATGTATATATATATATATAGATATATATATATATGTATAGATATACAAAAAATCAACATGAAATCACGCCTGAAAACCGAAATTTGGAGAAGCATCATCTTCCAAAGCCCATCTCTAACCGTGTGATGTTGATTTTCAGAGGCTTACCATCCCCAGACCCAGAGCGCCAGAGGATGGTTGAATTCCCCCCACTGTCATCGTAAGTAGTTTAGTTTCAGTCGTTTTCCTAGGAAAACCATAGGAATTAACTGATTTTTCTTGAGAAAAACCTATGGGAATTATAAGACATTCGTGATCAACGTTGTTAGCCAGTTACTATGAGCAGATCTTCCAAGTAACCAAAACTGCGAGATGCCATGGAATATAACACCAATATAAAACAAAACCAGTTATCTGAGGAATCCAAGTCCGAGATATCACTGCCATTTCAGGTGTAACACTTTCTCCAACAAAAGATGAAAAACAAACATCATACAAAAATGATGATGAATGGGTTAAGAATGGATTAAGAATGGGTTAAGAATGGGTTAAGAATGGGTTAAGAATGGGTTAAGAATGGGTGAATAGTGAGTGAATAATGGATTAATAATGGATTAATAATGGATTCATAATGGGTAGATACTGATCATGTAAAATAATGGGACATGGTTCAGAAGAAATAGTGCTCAAGTATCCCTTTTATATTGGTCGTTGCTATCTCCCAGTACCAAAAAAACCATCCTGCCCGGCAGATTCAGCAGCGAGAGGATGGGACCCTTGTCTTCGCTTCTGTATTCTGGATATTGGACCTGCCGGTCGAGCTATGTCGAGCTCGATCTGCGGGATGGCCAAGGGAGCCAAGGGATTACCCAAAAGGGATGAACGATGATTCTTGGATTGTGAAAATATGGTGCAGTGCAATTCTGTATGTAATGTAAATGTAATGTAAATGTGAATGTGAATGAATGCGAACGTGAATTGAATTGAATAAAATTGAATTGAATTGAATACGTATGAATATATATATATATATGTGCACACGTGTAGGTAAAGCTTATACCCTAGACTGTCGACGGTCACTTTCTCCACTTGTTGCTCGCAAGAAAAACTCCTAATCCTATTGATCCTGGAAGAGTTCCCTAACGAATCGAAAAAAGCTGGAGTCGTGATCCAAACGAAGATAAATGATAGCCTCCGATTTCATCAAACATGCTGGAAAATTCACTAGTTCGATGATTGTCGGAACAAATCATGAACTGAAAGCCTCCATGGCTTCAGGGCTTTCCCAGCTCATGTTGATGACACCGATAAATGGGGGTTTCCATAAATGGGGGTACCCCCAAATAGATGGTTGATAATGGAAAAATCGATCGATAAATGGATGATTTGGGGGTACCCCCATGACAAAACGGACACCTCCAAATCATGATCCGAATGCCACCGAAAATCGCCTGAGGGTCTCATTCAAACTACGTTGGCCTCACCGACAGCAAACCATCAGGGGAGTTGCTACCCAACGAAGATAGCTTTGGCAGAAAAGGGGATGAAAATGGGGTGTACCACAAATTGCCGGAAAATGCTGAGAAAAAAACTCCTGGAATGGGGTGCCCGGAACCGGGTTGAACCCGGACTTGTGAGCAAACGAGTTGTTCAGCGTGATGTGTTTCTTCCTTGAATGCAAGTCAGGGAAATCAGCAATCCCACCACCCATCATATCCCCATCATAGTGTTGATGGAAAAAGAAAAAAACTGCACCAGTTGATAGGTGGTTTACCCCATTTTGTACACGGTTTCAACCATCCAAGGTGGCCTTACCAGATGGTGCAGGATTTCGCAACCATCCACTGACAGTATCTCATATAATCTCATCATCTCATGATCGACATTAAGTTGATACAGTATGAGTCACCCCTATAGCCTTTTCGAAAACCCCACTTGTGGAGTCACCATTAAAACATCCCCAAGAATATCCATTACAAGGTTACATCCCCATCCCCATCTCTTTGACCTCTTTGACTTCGTCAAATGGATATGAGAGGTTCACAGCTAAAAATCCCCAGAAAATCTCGTCAATATGGTTGATCCCCAATGGATTGATAGACGATTACATATTTTCATCTCCATTTCTTCATAGCCATTATAACTTGGGTTATCGTTGATTTAGCTCACTTGGATCGACTTACTCATCCGCGATTACACCATTACACCATTACAACAGTAAGCCACCATATTACACATTATAATCATTATCAGGGTTGCTCCCAACACCCCAGGTACGTTTGGGGTGTCAATTTGGAAAATATAGAGGAAAACTGTTTCATTTACCACCCAAATGTGGCTATCATTTATCTATAATGGGTTGGAACAACCCTGATTATAGCAGCATCATAACAATGAGTCAACGTATTATTCCGTATTACACCATTAGCCATATGCAACCACATCAACCACTATATAACTTATAACCATATAATACCATATATATATATACATTATTATATGGATTCAACACGGCTTTACATATATGGGGGTTTACTAAAAAGGGGGGTACCCGTAATCATCCATTTGAATAGGATTTTCCATCAAAAAAACGATTCATATTGGGGTACCCCCATGACTTCGGAAACCTCCATATGTATGTATATATATAACCACTATATATCCACTACATAACCCCTATATAACCACTAACCACTATATAACCATTATATAACCACTATATAACCACTATACAACCATATAATACGTTATATATATATGTGTATATATATATAACCACTATAGCACCATTATAGCACCCATCTTCTCATCATTTCTCATCCCCTTCAACTTCGACTTCGTGCTAAGCTACTCTTCACCGTGGCCACGGTGTCCGCGCACTTGGACTTGGCTTCAGAGACCTGCGACGTACGGCGACGCTGGAAGATTTGGCTAAAACAATGTCATAAACCACCCATGACTGGGAATGGTAAAACTACCACCTATAAAAATGGTGATGACTGGGGGATAGTTTATGACATGGTTTTACCCACATGATCTTTAGAATATACCGAATATACCTCAAAACTTGCCATTGTAATCCGGAAAATTACGATTATATGTATATAATTATATAATCATACATCTACATATATATATATATACTCATGAATTTTTGGGCTACCACATTTTCAGACAAAGCCATTTCACATGATTGGAGCAGTCTGTTCCACTGCAGCTGCACCCTCTGGTAATCAAGGCCATTGAAAATCCCCCATCGCTACCCGAATTTGCCACTTACCCTCTGGTAAACTGTTACATAGCTATAGGAAATTGCCATTTTGAATAGGTAAATCAGCTATTTCTATGGTGTATTTTTTCAATAGCTATGTATTCAATTACCAGAGTGTATAAGTTTGGATTACCAGAGGGTCACCCGTCGGGAATTCTCGTTGAACTTGCTCGGAAACAAGTTGTTGGCATTGATAACCGTCTTCTTGGTTGTACTTTTAGAGCCTAACCATATCAGTCGGCTCATTGTCTTTGCTAATTCCTTCATATATGTGGTTATTAATAATAAATCCCATTTTTCCCATAGTTAAAGCTGTCAATCCCACGTTTCTCATATGGCCATGCGACATTTTAGCCTAGTAACCGTCTAGGTGTCTATTTAGGTTTGACCCATCATCATCAAATTCCCATAACTATGGTTTGAATACAAATTCACCAATCAACCATCATCAACCATCATTTCTCCATGATATCCCCAGGTTCATAACTGTTCATATTCCCACGTATATTTCCATGATATTCCCATTCTATTCCCATAATCAGTCGCTACACATTGAATGGCTAGGCCTGTCGCTCCAAGTCTGCCTTAGCAGTGTCAAATTCCTGCGGTCGCTCGCGACCGGCCGCACAAAGGGGGTGATCCAAGCTGGGAGGACTTTCCAGGCCATGTACGATGACACCAGAGGGTAGGAATAAACAACAAACATTGACAAATCATGGAAATCATCATGTTTAGATACTCTCAGATTATTTGAAGATACCTCTGGAGTATGCCTCAAGTCCCTCCAATACCTGAAAGGAATCCGAACTCATAAACTCATAAACCCTTTAACTGGCGAGTTCAAGGGATCTCTTGGATTTTCCTTAGTGGATTGTATATTTCGAAAAACCCAACCAGTTGATTTATGGGAAAAATTACAGGACAAGCCGACCTCCATTTAAGTAGATCATTTTCCCAGGCAGACCAAGGGCGTTTTCGCCACATCGTTTTGAAACGGTTTCCTCCAGTTTCCCGGGACCCAAAGCTCCGGCCGATGTCCAATGGATGCAGGGCTGGAGGGTTGACAGCAACAGATGATACGACGAAATGATAGTGATGTTTGGCTCGTTCAAGAGAAGAATTGGTTCAAATGGGTGTTGATTCTTCGGGGGAAGGGATATAGAAGTACCATTTTGCAGTGAATCAAAAACCTGGTGAAAGCTGGTAGCTGTCCTCTGCAATCTTCTGGAGCTTTCGGTTCTTACCTTTGAAAGGCGGACCACAGCCGATGATCAAGTTTTGGCAGACCATCTTTGGTGAAATTGTCACAGAAGTTGAATGTTGGTTCCATCAATGTTCCAAAGAAAAATGCAGAAACAAAAATGATTCAACCGACAATAATGGATGTATCTTTCCTATATAACTATATATATACATACATACATATAGATATATATATATATAACAGAACTTCTGCATATGTATATATATATAGATATATCTATGTATGTATCAACAAGACTTTACATACATAATATATATATATATACACATACTAGTTAGTGACGAACAACCCCCAATTCAATACTCAACCCCTCACCCCAGCATACATACAAACTTATACACACACGCCAGCATACAAACCAGAACAGCACCCTGACACAATAACCTATACACAAAACAAAACAAAAGCATAAAACATATATCACCCAAGCACCCCAACAGCAAGCACCCCACCTAAAAGTAAAACAACCTAGAACAAATATATAACATACTTCAAATAGTACTTTACTATACCAGCAGTACCGCACAAAGCGGTGGCGGAAGTTTCAAATATAGGAAACCTATAGGACTATAGGAGAGATTGGTCACTTCTCTTCTCTGACTCTTCCCATCTCTGCTTTTCATCTGTCCATATTATCGGAAGTTTGACTTCTAAATTTCCTTCGATGAAGTATGGGTTATAATGTCTTCTAAAATTAAATAATCTAACTGTCTTCCATATCTTTTGCAGCGCTTCTATTCTAGTTTCATCATCTTTAAGATATTCATTCTTTTCTTTTTGCTTTCTTCCTTCTTCATTTTTTCTTCTCGCTATTGATATGTTTTGGAGTTTGTAAATGTTTAGATACTCTACACTGTTTGACTGTACATAAGCAAATATCACAGAATACTTCTTTTTGAGAATAATTTGTTTGATGTTTTTATCCAAGCATTTGATACACTGTTACTGTTTATTCATTCCAATGAAGTCTTCTGTTTTGGTTGCCCTACATTTTGTACATTTTTTCATCCATAATATTATTAAAGATTTAGTTTTTAGGACTAAATCAGAACTCTAATAAATCAATTATGAGATATATGAACAGATTACCGCGAAAGCATTTTAGGGAATATTTCATCCAAATAACTATGTAGGTCATCTACTTCTATGTATTCAATGTTAGACCCAATCAGTGGGAACTTTGGACCCATTGATCAGCTGGGATGCATTGATGTGTATCAAGATGTGAATCATTGGTACCGGTTTTGACACACATCCCATGACACGGCCATGACACGGCCATTCACATGCCGACCTTCGGTCGGTCAACTTCTTCACTTCCCCCGTAAAGAAAAAAGCTGAGTTGCAGCACCATTCTAAATAGTAGCAGTCATGTGTGACTTAACTCGATCCCCTAGATCTATCATCATGCTTTGGGATGCAAATGATGTCTGAATTCACAAGATCAGCCTAAAATTCCCCTACGAACTACAGCAACCATTTATGTTCCCAAGGGCTGAACGGGGGCCCCAGGATTCAAACGAAGAATTGGCCCAGCGACTTTCCAATTGCTTGATGGACTCTGCAGTGGCTTTGGCCTTCTGCTCCTCACAGTCCGTCCCAGTCCGAAGTTCAAGAGACGAATTTTCATGAATTTCCCCCAAGAAACTGATGTCTGGTTGGTGGTTTTAACCATCTTGAAAAATATGAAAGTCAATGGGAAGGATTTTCTCATATATTATGGAAAATAAAAGCCATGTTTGAAACCACCAACCAGATGTGAAAAATGACCATTTCGGGGTATCCCCACTGACAAACCCAGTTCGTTGTTACGTTTTCCAATGGGTTTTTTGTCCGTGATCTCCACGGAATCGAATCTTAATCTGAGCATTGCATGATGCAGCTTTCTGGTCGAAATTTCTGGTAGAACTCAGAGGTCCCATTCTAGAAAATCATGCAGATTTCACTTGAAGTCAAGTTTGACTTTGAAGGGGCAAATTCCTGGAGACCCCTCCGCAGGAAAAAAAAAACATGGTTTCAACCATACGTTTTCCCAGCTTTGAGAAATTCCCACCTCGGTCTCAAGCATGGTCAGCATCTGTTTGTTCTGCTCAGAGAGAACCCGGACATGCTCATCCTGAAGAGTCGAAAGAGCCGCTGGTGAAAACATGGTTTTATGTGTCTGCCATGACCCAGTGGAGTTGTGTTTACCATAGAGCAAATCCCAACGGCACCAGCTTGTATAAATACTGAACAACACCTATACACTTTGCCACCTAAATGGGTGGATTCAACTCAATATATAGCAGCTATTCTGATTCGTTCACCAACGGTGCTGAGACATGAAAAAATCGAGAATAGAGTAAATCAAATCCCATTCTGTTTCAGCACTTAAATGGTGTTTTTTTTTAACAAACCGAAGTCACGATCCAATTCTCAAAAGCAGGGACTTGAGCAGCTACGAATCTAATGACTTCAGGAGCAGAGCATGACCAGCTACAGTTTTTTGAATCGACCTTTTTAGCTGGGCCAGACTCCAACTGAAGCAAATCAATAGTTGAGTCATGGAGGTTTCTTAAGTCACGGGGCTACTTCCACATCTTTTTTATGTCAAGGATGACCTTGTTGTGTATTTTTCACAACTATGGTGACGTAGGGATCCCCGTTTTCAGGCATCGCAGTTTAGGGTGACCAGCCCGCCCAATGTTATTCCTGATTTGCTGATGAACTTCCCATGTTGATCCAATTCCTGATGTTTGCCATCGCATCTTTCCCTATCTTTGCATGTGAAAAATCTCCATTTCTGCTCCTTCAATTCCCATGTTTCATGGATAATCATGATAAATGTCATGATAAATGCACATCAAGCTCCAAATCCTTGAGATCCCATGGGGCACCTTGGAAGCCGTTTCAGACTTATCTTGCCGCAGGCGTTCGGCCAACGAGCCAATCCTCGGATGTGACAATGGGATGATGTTTTTTTTAACATACGTATGTATACATATATATATATATATCATAAATTGTATATGTATATTTTAGAAAATGTGTATTTTAGAATATGTATATTTTAGAATATGTGTTTATATGCATATGACATATATATATATTATAATATATACAGTATATATTACAAACTGGGTATGATCATCTGAAATCCCCAAGCCATATGTTCTGCAAGAAGATCAATCATCGAACTAACTGGTACAGTTTCCAGTTCGCTACGTAAAAAATGACCAAAGGACCACCAAAAAATGAGGAAACTTACCCTCTGGTAAACAAACATATTTATAATAGCAATAATCAACTATCCCCAAAATAGGGAAACCTGTTAAGCAACTAGTAGAATGAGATGGGATACCCTCTGGTAATTTAACATAGCTATTGAAAATGGCCATTTACAGTTGATGTACCCATAAAAAAAATGGTGATGTTCCATAGTTATGTTAGTCAACTCACAAAACTTGCGGCGAAAAGGCAATGGGGATGGACATCCATAAACAAAAGGAAAACATGGCGAACTGATCCAGCATTTTGACAATGGGACTATCGTAGGGAGATTCAACCGAGATATCTGCGAAGATGTAGGGATCTCTTTTTTGGAGGATCAAACTTTGAGGTACCCGGTACCTTTTCCCACCAATCCCTTGGTGTTAAAAGGAACAGAAGTTCAATCATGGCAGTTGAAATGGTCATGTCTATGGTTTACAACCAACCGAAAAACCGGGGAATACTAGTATAAAATGCATGCTTCATATGTATTCATATATACATGACCAACAAAATTGTGTTTATAACCCAGTTACACATATCATATCCACCATAAACCCGAAAGTTAGCGAAGTTCTAAACCAACTTGCATATTGTTCGGGCACGCTTGGGGTGATTGATGGAGTCACGCGCAGATTCGGAAACTAGAAAAAGGTATGGGTGCGACCCCGCTTAAAACCGTTGCGTACCCCAATGTCTGGCAAGTTTCATGGGGAAACAGTTGTAAGTAAATGATGATACCACATTAGTGATAATCAATGGTAATCATAGATAAAAACTATAATTACAGATAAATTATAGGGGTTTCACGTTGCAAAGGGGGTGATAAGCACATTAGTTCACCCTACAAAATGCCAAGGATGTACCAAAGGAGTAGCCCTACTTCTGCGGTGCGGGACCATGGGATGAATGGATGAATGGATGAATGGTCCATTCCGGAAATGTTTCATGATTGTTCCATTGAAAATGGTGGATTAATATGGTTTAATGGGATGTCAACTGGCTGAGATATTGATAAAATTGAGCCTCTGGTAATTTGTTACACTTAGCTATTGAAGCCATGGCACATAGAAAGTTCGTTGATTTACCGAACTTAAAGATGGTGGATCTTTCCAGTTCGCGAACTGTTTTTGTTTACCAGGCCGGGTAGGCAAATATATCATTTCCAATGGATTGATATGTCCCCATATCTATTGACTACGTCCCGAAATGAAACTGTTGGTCAAATGAGTCAAATCCCTCGTGGTCATGCCCTTGTCACTTAACAGCGGCCAAATAAAGATTAAATTCCAATAGACCCACTATATCATATCCCTACTTAAATCCCCCCAAAAAGTATCCCAATTTTGAGTAGCTAAATATGTCAATGACCGTCCTGGTTTTCATAAAAAAAATCCCCAGTTCGATCCCCATTGTGGGAAAAGACGACTCTGTTCGAAACATAGTCATATCCGCCTGCGAAATATCCAAATGTTTATGCTTACCATCTGGTTATGACTAACATAGCCATGGAAAATCCCAACCATAAATGGAGGTTTCTAGCTGGGAAAGTCATCTACCTGAGAAGGGGTGGAACGAAAGCCAGCGCTTGCTTTTTGACTCGCGCGGGGGCGCGTGAAACTCCACCTCATCCATATGGCATGGCTCAAACATGAAGCGCCCCAACATCAACAAT
>Ga0126342_10022045_pt1 | contig 10565 bp, 8 predicted proteins | sample Cyp1metagenome_FD_92528 | JGI IMG/M metagenome (GOLD analysis project Ga0126342, IMG submission 92528) | Coral microbial communities from Lord Howe Island, Old Settlement Bay, Australia - Cyphastrea 1 metagenome | ecosystem: Host-associated > Invertebrates > Cnidaria > Coral ...
GGTATAAGAATTTATCCGTATCATATCACCAGATTAGACCCTTATTTTCTGCATTTGGCTGGTGCTCATTTTGTGCCCCTGGCTTGTGCTCACTGTTACTGCCCCGGGGGTAGATCAAAAATATGTGTATATTTTGCATATGCAAAGATATTATGTGTATATATATATATATGTACTAGATGTTAGATACTAGATATTAGGTGTATATATATAATTATATATATATATATAATTACATATCGATACCTTCAACATTCTTGAGCCATGTGGTTTACCCATGTTTACCCAATAATAAACAATCCCCAATATTACCAGAAATGGGAAGTACAACACATCCCCAAATGGTAGGTTTGTTGCTGGGTTTACCATATTATTCTTGAATTATCTTGTTGAATTCTAGACTCTAGACTCTAAACGTCCATTGAGCAAAGAACTGGGGGCAAATGCAAACAATGAGAAGCACTGCTGGTTTGCAAATGACAAGCCACGTAAAAATTTGCAGTGCTTCTCTCAAACAGCGTTCTTTTTGCGCTGCATCGCTGTTGGACTGGCTCCAGCTGAAAATGTCAACAAAGCTGCCGAAGCATTCTTGGTAGTTCTTAATCTCACCTCTCTCCACCAAACCCGGGTCCAAACCCAGGTAATCCAATTCATTTGATCTTGCTACCGTGCTTTTCGCCTGTAGAGCTTTGAGGGCATCATGAGGCAATGGCGGTTTTCGTGGCCTTGGGGTTTTGGTTTTCTTCTCGACAGGCCCACTGACCTCAGGCGAAGGAGCCACATCAGAGGCAGCCACATCAGAACTAGGAGCGTCTGCATGTCGAGAAGAGATAGCTGTGGCCAAGGCTGGATAGGCTGGATAGGCTGGGTACTCCTCACAGCTTCCACCCATTCCATCCATTGCATCCATTGCATCCATTTCAATGTTCAGAGCTGGAGTGGTGCTATCCTGACATGCCGCTCCCTCGAAAGCCTCCTCGCTCTTCTCAACTGGAGAGGCTGGGGAGCTGGGGCGGTCAGGGGAAGCAACTGGTGTGGATGCCAAAGAGTCGCTTCCAGCTGGACATTTCTTTGCATCCATAATGTCAGCAGCGTCCTCTTGGGTGGAGGCTGTTTGCCGCCTTGAAACACTGGAATGGTCGAAAACACAAGCAGCATCCACCTCCAAGTCCTCTGAACCATTGTCCAAACGCTCCCTGCCATCGTCCGAGTCACTACTTTTTGCAGTTCCTGGTGGCTCGAACTCGCGCACACTTTCTGCACCAGGCTCAAACGAAGCAACGCAATCTATATCATCTTCTTTTTGCACGGGCTGAACAAGGAAATCTGACCCAGCTGGCTCTGTTGCTAATGCACCTGTGTCTTCAGGCTGCATCATCACCTGCTCCTGCTCTGCCCAGTCATTGCTTCCATCATGCGTAGCTCGTAACTTCTGGCTCTCCCCTGGGTCAATTGCCGAGGGTGCATCATGTGCGACACACACGGTGTCTAGCAGGTCATCTGCCTGCAACCCGAGAGTCGAGTCTTTCCTCACATCAGCTGTGTCATCCAAAATGCTGGTGCCACCAGGTTCGCCTGCTGGTGCCGCTGTCGTCTCCACTTCTCCTGGAGTGCTATCATCATTGCATGGTGATGCAGACTCTGTAGGGGCATCAGGCTGCATGGGATATCCTTCTGGCACAGTATCTTGCATTGGCCTATCTTTGGGCACTTTTGCAGATAGCGTGCTCTGACTCTGATGACTCTGGCTCTTTTTCTTTGGAGCCGAGCCTTTTGCGTCTTTTGACGTCTTTGGGGCTTCTGCCTTTGGCCTTTTGGACCGCGAGGTGCTCCGTTTTTCCTTCTCTTGAGTCTTCTCAGGCTTCGGTCTTGGCCTGCCAGGGCCTCTTTTCACTGAGCTGTTTCCAATCACAAAATCGAAGTCAACGGGTGTGGGTTTGAACGGTCGTGAGCCTGAACTGGGAGCACTTGGAGCACTTGGAGCGCTTGGAGCGCTTGGAGTGCGGGTGCTGAGGGTACTGGGTCGGCTTGGCCCCTGTGGTGAGGTGGCAGTCCTTGAAATGGGGAAGAAACACGTCCAAGACACTTGAATGCCATGCGCGCTCTTTCTTTGTGGATATGCATCAGTATTTGTGGTGTCTTAGCGCAGATTTCAGTGTAAATGCAAACCACGCACAAAGCTTGACAAGAACACTTTCAGTCCCCAAGCACAGCAAAACCGAAAAAAAGAACATAAAAGAACCACGTTGGAACTTGAGGCCACACTTCACTAGCTATCGACATGTCCCATCCCATTTTGCAATCTCAAATGGCTGTCCTGAACAAACTGGATCTGGATGATGCTGGAGATGGGGCATCCGGTAAGGTCCAAACTTCTGGTTCTGCCTCCTGCTTTGAGCTGAGATGGGGCGAGCCCAACCCAGGTTGCTTTGAGCCAAGGCCAGGAACCGCATCCTCAGCCGCTTCATGCACTTCGCCCCCACAGAACAAACAAACAAGTGGGAAATTAGCTTGAAATCCTGGACAATGTGCCGAAGCAACAACTGCCAAAGGCCGTGATCAAACAACCCTTGAAAGAACAAGGTCTAGACCTTGATGCAGTGACATGTGTGTATACCTTACCGGCATCTATCAACTATGACAGCAGCACACAATCTGACAGGTGTCCAGGCTGAAGCGACCACCCAGCAGTGCCAAGCCGATCTCTTCTACACCTCTTCGCTCTCCAAGTTCCACTTTGATCAACTTGTGGAGCTTTTCTTCCTTGGGATTCAGGGATCCTTGGGACGCAAGCTTCTCTTCAAGATCCACCAAATCCTGAGTTCAATCAGGTTTGTGCCCCCCATGCATATGCGATCGCGTGGTCATGCACGTCCTGCCCTCACTTCATTTTTGGAATGCACACTTGAACTGGCAAATTAAATCAACAGAATGCAGCAACTTGAAGCAACAAACAAACCTTTGTATCCTTTGTCAGCCAGATTCTGAGGTCAACAAGTCGTAGATATCTTCCACATCTGGCAGCTGGGCTTGGGACGACGTGGACGATTGTGGGGACACAGACCGGCTCCCTGCTGGCTCTCGCTGGCTCCGTGGTGGCGTCGCACCCCGGCCAGGAGCCAAGAATGGCAGCACCACGTCCCATCGGCCCATGACGACATCCCCCGTGAGAGGTTTGAATCATCAAAGCTTTCAAAGGCACAGGAATCTCCAGGCATGAATTGGATGGTGATTTAGCTTGTACACCATAATTCAAGATATATTGTAAGGTGTCAAAGGTGAAGCGGTGACATGAAGATACACGCCTTGCGGTGTTATGTTTTCGTGATTTCAGATTGGAACAGCCACTTTCAATGGGTTTGCTTTGCAGCTGCTGAGTCTGTAAATGAGTCACACCCACTTTTTGAGCGTGACACTTTGAGCCACCTCTAAGTCGGTACAAATTTTCCCCAGATGATGGTGGTCATCTAAGTCCAATAATCATAATCCATCCTTTCCTTTAGGCCCAAGTTGGAGGTGCGAATCAGCGGAGGTTGATGACAACCATTGCATAGGACGGACAACAAACTCGTTAGCTGCAGAACAACTTCAAATTCTCGCGATTCTGACTTGGTATCCCAGAATTGGTCAGACAATTGAAGCAGGAAACCATCAGGTTTGATGTACATTTTCCATGAATTTCCCCTCAAAAACCATCAGATCACTCAGATCACCGCTCTGCTGCCTAGAGACCCTGAGTTTCGCAGTGAATTTCTGGCACTTTTGCATGGAGCTGTGACGCCTCCATGGGGAGTTCATTGATTTTGAACTGGCTAGGCAACAGTATATCCAAGGAGTTCATGTTGATTTTTTCCATATAAAATCATATAAATGATTATGTATATCAGTATAACTCAGTATATACTATACAACATTTGTTTATTTATATATATATATATTATATACATTTATCACAAATCGTTTCGACTGAAGGCAGTGACCTACCGCATCAATGCAGGTTAGTGATTAAATTTCATCGCTAATCACTGTGTCACATCCTGCGTGACTCATTCTCGCATTCTGGTGCTGCACAGTCTACTGACTTGACCAACTCAGCACAGGGACAGTTCAAATCAAGGCGCTTCGGAATGTTTATCTGAAAGTGCTTGATCGAATTCCTGACCAGGGTTTGTTGATGTTTGTTGTGTAGGGGAGTTTCTTGAAGATTCTGGCAGGAAACTTGGGTTGAATTCTTGGCAAATGTGATGATGTAGTCCGTCCTATCTGACTATATGTGACTAGCACCCACTATATTCACCATCCATCTTGCCACCTGCTGTCTTTCGAAGCAGCCCGGCTCTCCCTAAAAGACAAACACTATGGACTGCAGAGGCACATTCATGCAGGTACACACACATATATATACACACACATATACATACTGTTATATACTGTAGATATGCAGGGCCAATGCAGGGGCATAGTATACACGCACATCATTTGGAATTTGACTCCTTGGAGCATCAATGAGTATAGATAAGCTTCCAAACTTACAAAACTGTGCTACAGTACGGTATGCTACAGTATCAAATTCATTGGCGCACTAACCGTCCTGGGTCAACCATTTAAGACCCAGGCGCCCGGAGGTTTTGGTAATCTCTCGGAAATTACTGGGATTTACCCTAAGATTTTGGTACGTTTAACTTGAACTGCATCAAAATGCTATGATTTTCCATGATCTAACCCATCAACCATGGTATATACTTGATTTCAAATTTCCATGGATTTGCAATGATCTCATCCAAAAAAGCTTTAGAACATTTTTGAATCCACATTCTGGTGACTGTCTCAGTCACTGTGTTGGCCGTCCTGCTGTAGCAAGGCCTTCTGCTTGCCTGAGCGCACCAGGCTGTAACGCCACAGGACGTACTGGGCTGCATTGATTGCGGCCAAATGCAGTGGTAAGGCCACCTGGAAAGCCAGTGAAACTCCAGTTGGGGACAGCTAATGTTAAACTAATTATGTTCCTATTTGATCCTATTTGCACCTGGTTGATCTTAAACATGTTAAAAAACAGCTTGTTCTTTCAGCAAAAGGTTTGTGGAAACATGTGGACACGAAGCAAGCGGAAGATGTCACAGCAATCGGTGAAAGACTGCACATTAGAGCGGACAACAACAGCCAAGAATCAGCGAAGATTCAGGAAGGGACTTAGGATGACGTAGGAATTAGGTCAAAATTGTGCAATGAACCTGGGCTATTAAAACAGATGCTGTGCAAGAAACATCAAGAAACAGCAATCCTTCAATGATGTGCTGCCATCAAGCCACGCAATATGCCTTGAGAATCCACCTGAACCTGCACTTGGGTCCAAAGCAACTATCGTCCAGCGCGACATCGTTGCCACTATCCGACCTAAACAAGTAAACCGGCGATGGTCACGATACAAGTCAAAACTGCTTCCGTTTTCCGCTCCGGGAACAAGGAAGAAGTTGCCGCGTGATTTGCCTAGTCCAATTTCACCACTTTCAAGAAATCTATATACACAGCGCCGGGCTATATCACTTTGCATCCTGCTTTCTCATGTCTAATTTTCATTCAAGTCACTTTACGACTGTCTTGGCATCCTGGCCATCGCCATCTTGATCCTCATGCACCTCCGTTTCCCAGGGCTCCTCTGAAAAGATGCGCTCCCGGGCTCTCGCGTCGGGCTCTTCGGCCTCCTAGGCAATGGGCAATCTGCACATGGGGTTGGCCGCTCCTGTTTAAATACCCAAGCAACCACCGATTTTTATCTGATTTATGCCTGCTCGGTGGCGGCGGCCACCAAACTGTCCTCTGGCAAATAGCATGTCTCTCATTGGATTTCACAATGATATAAAACAATACCATGACACATGTACAGTATGTGGATAAAAAAGGGACAAAGAGTAGCATGCACTTCGGTGGGATCATTTCTTGGTGGCTAACCTATGCTAACCGCAATGATTTGCGCCACGGTTCTACTGGCAGCTCTTCCTCAACTTCGCGACGCAGCTCCAAAGCAGTCTGAATAAGGTGTCGTCCGTCGCATGTCGCTTCAGAGACGGCCTCCACCCAGGTGCGGCGTGCCTCCATGACTAACAGGGCACGGTGTCGGCTGTTTGCCTCGGCGCTCAGGGTAAGGCTGCTAAAGGGCCCTGGAAGATGACGTAAGATGACTATGATTCGAACAGATTCGAACATCAAGACCTTGAAGAAAAGGACACAAGATGACACAAGACAAACAGGAGCACCCAGCCCAATTTGACAAAAAAAACGATGCAAGAAAGGATCAATCAACTACTAATACTATCTAATACTACTATAATCCAAGGAAATCACAAATGGAATTCACCCAGCAAATCCCAGCAACATTGCCTGAAGAGCGTGCAGTGTCCCTCAACCCCTAGGTCTAATCTACCAAGGTTCCAAACCAAAGCACTCACGCAATAAGATCTCGAATCCAGGATGGGCTGGGATCATGTCTTTCTGGAAGAAACCATTGAGTTCCTCGGACCCAGAGCTGTGTCATTCTGGGCATGCGACCAGTCCATGATCCTCCGGAGATCGGGAGACTCTCTCTCTCTTTGGTCGTCCGACCGCATGTAAGCAAACAACATGCGCACACACACACATTATTATATATATATAATAATATAATTTAATATAATATAGTATAATATGCCATAATATAATATAATATAATATAATAATATATATATATACACGCATACAGTTACACATTACATTATACCACATTATATGGCATGAACATGTGCGGTGTTTCCCCCGCAATGATGACTGACAAGACTCTTGAATGGCCGAGTCGACATTGGGCATGCCACACAGGGCTCGCAACATAGCGAAACAGGTGTCTCCATCTGCGCCCCACCTCAGTTGTCTGCACGGGTTGGTGGAAAACATGACTGAGTGACTGACATGACATGGCAATCATGGAATGGTTATATGACATATGGATCGGGGAAAGGACAAGCTACTGTATTTTTATCTAGGAAGTAACTAGTAAACCCAAAACTCAGTGCATATGTATCGTGTGCGCGCAAATGCGAAAACCGCATTGATACCCACAACATCCAACAATTTTGCATACCACACCCCAAACTCAACTTTTACAACCAGTATCAACCAGTGATTTGCATCTTTTTTACACTTTTAGCACGGGACTTACTTATTTTGTTTTCATGGCCGTTTGTCCGTCTATGGATAAGCGTGTAAACCTTGTTCAGGACCGCAAAACAACCAATTGCAAGGGAAGATGCCCCTTCTGCTTCAGAAATTGGTAAAGTTCCAGAATGCTGGAGGCAGGGTCAAATGATGCATTGCAAGCTTCCATCAAAACATGCAGCAGCTTTCGTTGCATTGTGTCCAAGCCCAGGCGGTCAATGAGAAGAAGGCCCTGCTGACAGAAGGGTCCCATGAGTCGCAAACATCGTGAGAGGAATCGTTGATGCGGTACGAAGCCAGCAGAATGCATGTCCAGCATGGCATCCGTGGCACCCTGACCATTCCCACAAGACAAACGACCAAAGATCACAGCACTGTAGAGAGCTGGGTTTGGCAAAAACGCCGAGCGACATTTGCTGTAAATCATTTCAGCGGCATCAGCTGCCCCACAAGCGAACAACGCCTCAATAGCAGCTGCACAGCTGTCTGTATCGGGTGCTAAGTGCCTCGTAGCGGCCGTAGCCTTTGTAAAGGCCTCAGATGCTTCAGAGTCGGTGAAGATCTCCTTGGTATTCTCCTGAGATGTCCGCAGAAGAACTAAGGGTTGCGTTTCCACAAGACACGCAACGATGACGACACCGACCGACAACACCGCCTTCATCAACACCATAACCACCACAATCATCAGAATCACATAACATACAGTCAACAAAAATCAAAATAAAGCGTATAGTCTCACCCATCATTTATGCCCAGCTTTGGCCACTAAAACCTCAGACTAATACCAAGGAAACCATCCATCCCCAGCTCCTGGAGAGTCAAGGCATGCACACCCAGCTCAGCAAGTCTTGCTGCCATGCGGAAGGATTGTATGACCATCCCTGGGCGCTTGATCTTCTTTCGCCCCATAGACCGCATGTGATCATCGAGTTCCTCTCGACAAAGAGGTCGACCATCCAGACCCTCCAGCAGTTTGATGATGATGCTGCGCACATCCGATTTATCTTGAGCTGATGGTTCCTTTGGTTCCTCTGGTTCCTCCAAAAGATTTGCACCTGACTCCGACTTCATCGATTCCATCGATTCCATCGACTCCATCAGGCCATGTCTTGCCAAGTCTTCCAGGTCAAGACCTTCAGCAACGATCATCTCTTGCAGCTGGGCTGTTGGTCGCCCCAACACTAAACGCGCAGCTGGAGACATCAGGTATCTCAGTGCAAAGCGATGCCGGCGACCTGCCGACGCGAAAAGACCAGATGCAACCGGATGCCACATGTTTGCCAGGGTAAGTACGGTACATGTTTGCCAGGGTCAGTACATTCTCAGGGGAAGTGTCCGAAAAGTATTTCAACGCTATAAATGTCGATGTCATGGTAAGTCGCATCAGAATGCAATGGTGACTGTCCAGCAATCAGCACCCGGCTCAAGATGGGTACAGCTCGTGCCAAAAACATCTCTGAGATTGACTGGTTGTGGTTTTAACATGTCTTAACGCATACCAACAACATCCTCTATAAAACTTTGAAGAACCACCAGCCGCGTGGGCTCCCTCATTCGAAAAATATTCAAATGGAAAGATGGAGGATACTTAATGATAATATGATACTTGTGTCACATTATGTCTTCCTGGGGACCGTACTCAGGTCTCACATATCAGTTCAGTAATTACATCCCTTGCGCTGGCCTGACACAAAACATTAAGCAATTAGCAGAAACTGACATAAACTGACGAGTCCAGTGAATGATGAATTCACGGCACATCTGCCTCTTGCACAATTCTATAATTAAATCTTTTCATTCCTGCAAAATCGAAGGCTCATGTCCACAGTGGAGTCTACACGGTCTACACATGAACATATTAGCAGCAAGATCGTCTAGTGTGAAGGGATTGCTGAGAAACCCTCTGAGCATTTGGAGCATTTGGTGCCTTGGCCATCTGCGCCGCCCAACAAAGCAATGGTCTCGTGGCTGGAATTTGTCATGGCGCTATGGGCTGACCTTAGCCACCCCATTTGACGCGCAGTCTCCGATAGATCCCAACCCCCAATTGGAGAATTAGCTCCAATTTAGAACCTGAGTGGTCAAATTTCTCAAGAACATGCTTCTGTCGAAACCATCTTCTCCTTGCTAGAGGCTCCAAAACATCTCCAAATTTCATTCTGATCTTGAGGCCGTTTGTAGCTATTGGATGGGATGCTATCGGGTTATGCTATGCACATGATGGATCTCCTGCACCGTCTCCCACTGGGTCGGACAAATAAATGGCAAGGCACTTCAGCAATTGCAACCCATCTTTCAGCACTTCCGTGGCATCCAATACCTCACTGAGCTGCCGAGACGTCGCTTCTCGGTACGGCTGATGGCAGTTGGCCGGGTCGTTGCCGTCACAGTTGTGCCAAAAGGTGGAAGGCAATGGTGCTAGATGAGTCAGAATAGCTACCTGCAGCCGGGTGAAAACTCACAGCATGAATTTCTTTTGGTTGCTATCTGGCTCTAAAGGAAGTATGAGTCCGTGTGGTGGGTGATCCCACTTATTGACAATCTCTTCTTACGAAGAAAACTATCTATCCGATCCCGCGTGAGAGGTATGTATCTGATCCCTCAGCAAGTTCATTGACAAAGAAGCTCACATTGACAAAGGCCAACAAGAGCCAGAGATTTGACATTGTACAGTGGGTGTGTCAAAGAGCGACTGCACAAAGCAGAGCAAAACTATGCGCATAGTTAGCTGGGAGCGTAATATCACTTGATGGCAGCATTATGCACAACCTAAATTTCCCAGGTTGATAAAACTAAGTCTTCAAACCAGCAATATCAGCAATCTTATCGCAACCACAGCCTTCCTACTGTAATGTATGCACGCAAACAAATTCACTAATCTCAGAATCAGAATGATGAATGATGATAGCTGCACAATCCGCCGGCCCCTGCCTTCGCCAAGGCAGGGGCGGCGCCTGGGACCACCGGAGGTGTGGAACCTGTTTTTGTCGGCTTGCTATTAGCTTGCTGCTGGCAAGCGCAACTGCTTCCTAGTTCAAACCCTTAAAGTCCTTACAACGCTTCACCATCCTCTTGGCACGCCCAACGCCGCAGGCAACAGGCACCCCAAGGCCAGATCAATGGCTTCCTATAGGCGTTCAAGCGTGCCGTTTGCCAGCCTTTGAACACTTAAAACGCTAAAGAAGCTTCGTGGCACGCCTATGGGCGTTCAAGCCTGCCGTTTGCCAGGCGTTAAACGTTTAAAAAGCTTAAAACCCTTAAAATGCTTAACCATCCTCCAGGCACCCCAAGGCAAAAGCTACCCCAAGGCCAGATCAATGCCTTCTTATGGGCGTTCAAGCCTGCCGTTTGCCAGGCGTTAAACGCTTAAAAAGCTTAAA
>Ga0126342_10022046_pt1:0-7500 | contig 10565 bp, 9 predicted proteins | sample Cyp1metagenome_FD_92528 | JGI IMG/M metagenome (GOLD analysis project Ga0126342, IMG submission 92528) | Coral microbial communities from Lord Howe Island, Old Settlement Bay, Australia - Cyphastrea 1 metagenome | ecosystem: Host-associated > Invertebrates > Cnidaria > Coral ...
ATACATACATACATACATACATACATACATACATACATACATATATTCTACCATAGTGCGAGATCAAACATGGACCCAGATAGAATCTCCCCCCAAAATCCGGGACCCAAGATGACCGTGGCGTAGGTGCCAGACTTTGTCCCGGCGCTGCCATCGCCCCCAGCCCTCCCAGCAGCAGTCGGGGACCTCAGCGCAGGTGGCCCCTGGGGATCCCTGGGGTGGGGAAAAAGTGCGGATGTCACCCAGCAATTGAGGACCTAAGTACCCGGCTTGGTAAACATACAAAAAGCTATTGAAAATGGCCATAGAAATAGTTGATTTACCCATACAAAATGGTGATTTTCCATAGTTTTGTGTATGTTTACCAGAGGGTAACATTGAGCTCAAAATTGGGGCTTGGATGTGCAAAATGAGGAATTCGATCAAGTTCAATCCAGAGAGTAAGAGTTTGACCCGCAGAAGTGGTGATTGAAAGTCAGATTGAGGATTTAGCCAGCATGCTGGGGCACCCTATGGCACCTACCATACAGTAGTTACTGTTTCTTTTCTGGCCTATTAGATGACCACTATGACCAAGATCCAAAGTGCATGGCCGCAGTTTTGAGGTTCGCTTGAAGTGGCAACACCTTCTGCACGCGCGGCAGCTCAAGGTGCCAGCCTTTCAACGCGCACCTCCGAGTACCAGGGATAGAATCTACTATTATCATCTATTATCATCGCCTTCATCTTCAAGAACCTCGACCGCCTCGACCGGCACATAACCTGCCCGTCGCGTTTCAGGCGTAGTACAAGCTATCTCTGACACGTGCCTGTAACGTCTCATTCCATTGCGCATTTGATATTTGTTTGATACCAATATATTTTATTGGGCCTTATAACAAGGTCACACCTACATCAATCTGGGTGAACTATAGCAACCCCACTGGCCGATCTCAATATCAATGACGGTTTACATACCTTGAATCATCCCAAACAGTTCTTGTTTCCGCCTGGAACTATCATCATATTCTGAGATGTGATTTGCTCAAAATCATCACATCTCCATCTTTGGAGATTCCCCTTGCCAACAATCCTTAGTGCTGTTGGTGGTTTCTGGGATGATCCAACTTTTCTAATCCTTGACTGGCTGGCTCAACATTCAGATAAAAACAAGAGAGATCTCCCAGTGGTTGAAGGGAAAGTTTGCAGGATAAGCCATGACCTTTGCTGGGAACCTGGTCGTGGTCTCCTTACAATCATGGATCAGAGCCGGGAAGTCTGTAGGTGGAAGCCACCTTTCAACCAGCAGCACCATGGATGATGCAGGTGCCACTGGTTGTTGGAATGGTTTGCACCACCGAGAATGATGGGTCTCATGTTTTTTTGGATCAGGCTTTATCATATAGATGATGGATAGTTGAGAATCATATATATATTATATATATGTATAAATCGAGGCCGCAGCTTCTGCTACATCGAGCCTAAGAGAAAAAACAAGATACACACCAAAAACAACACATATGATCGTCAGCAATTTTCTGCTCCATTTGGGCTTTAGGAGGACCACAGCATGTCTTCAGACTTACCGGCTCAGAGACTCCCAATCTTGGGGTACCCTCTGGTAAACATACAAAAAGCTATTGAAAATGACCATAGAAATAGTGAGTTTTCCCATTAAAAATGGTGATTTTCCATAGCTATGTTAAATTACCAGAGGGTAGTTTGTTTTGACAATTGGTTGATTGATATCGGATCGAACACCCAACATTTTCTGCTGAAAACCTATGGGTTTCCAGCGACATTTCCGTAAAAAAACACTTTCGTCGATTAAAGGCTGCATATTTGCTCGGCTCACTTCCGGATTTGGGGTGGGTAAAACATCATTAAAGCATTTGCTCGATTGATCGTGGCCACTTCGATTTCCAGTGTTTTTTCCTTAGATGGGTTTACAACATATCCCAACACCAAACACCTTTTGACAGGACAAGAACCACCAACTTGTTTCTGCAATGGTTAGGCCACCCCCGGCGCATTCAGATGCTCTTCAGGATGGGGCTGGCCGCGAATGTTTGGAGGAGACGAAGGGCGTGGCCCACATCGCGCTGTCTGCAGACTTGGCCTGGGCCTCCGCCCTGGGTGACCTGGGTGAAGGTTTCTAGGGTACAACCTACATTCCCGAAATGGGATAAGATCTGGAAAACTTCGACCTGCAAAAATTCGCTAAGCTCAACCTTACAAGGACTTCACTTTCATACATGATGGTTTACTTTATTGGGAAGGATGCCAAGAACGGCCCTTTCTTTCTGGTATTATAGTTGGTTCAGATGGATTGGGATCAGATGGTCAAATACTCGGCTGGCTTTTTTGCAACCCTCTGCGGGGTGATGATCCCAGTTTACGTTGCCTAAGTTGGGCTGAAATGGGGTACCCAAGTCCAAGAGATTCTCAACATGTTGCCAAAACCCCCAAGTGGTGATTTTTTGTGGGCGCTTAAAGTAAGATGCTTCCGCGATTTCGCTTTTTAGTACCACCCAAATGGCACATTTTTTGGGGTTGAACACAACAATCCCTTCATTGGATGATGGGAAAATCTGTCGGAAAACTTTGGAGACCTTCCAATTATTTTTTATCTGGTGAAAAGCCATGTTTTTTTCTTGAATTTCTCTTCAATCCATGGAAATCACAATCTTCCCAATTTTGGCGCAAGTGAAGTCACCATTGTTTCCTCGTTTAAACTGTTTAAACATGTCTAAACTCCTCAGTAAACCCTGGTTCAACATGGTTCAACAACTTCAGCTTGCGCCAGTCACGGGTCACGTCATGTCACGTCCTAGGCCCAAATCGATGGTCTCATTGTGACGCTCTCAAGCTCGATCTCCGCGACGGCGGACGCGCGGCGGGGGAGCCCACGAAACCCATCGATTGCCAATTGAGCCATTAAAAATACCATAGTTGATAGGTTATCATGGGGATTATACTATCTGGTTTCATGGGGATTTTAATTTCTCATAGGGATAACTACTAACCAGTATAATGAGATCTATATTCATCTGTATTCTTATGTTTTTCTAGGTGAGACATGGTGAGACTATATTATTTGATTTGATCAATGATCTATCGTATATCAATATATTGAGGGATGGTCATGCACACAGACACATTTTTTTGAAGATCATGTTAAACTCGCTGTTTCGAGTTTGGTTAATAGTTTGGTTAATAGTACACAGATTGAATCATAGAATTGGAAGATGGGAAAATTTACAGGAAACCCCTATATTTGATGGTAAAAACCATGGTTTCCTGTAGATTTTCCCTTAAACCAATCCATTGATTCTTTGGGAATTCCGGGTGGACTTCTGAACCCCAGCAACGAGGCGCCTCTGTTTCCACACTTTCGTGCTGGAACAGCAGCAGAGCTTCATGCTTGAGGCGTGTCAGGATGGACCCTTTGGAGGGGTCAAGATGGGTCAAGATGGGTCAAGATGGGTCATTTTTTTCCTCCCCCAAAAAATGGTGAATCCTATAATTGCATTCTCAACATGGAAACATGTCTTGGTTTGAAGATGTTTGAAGTGTAGCATTTTGGTCCCTGCCACTTGAAGTCATCATAGATGGAAGGTGGCCAGGCTCGAACCATGTCGAACCCCCCAAAAATGGGCGATTCCATGGTCCATTTTGCTGGACGATCTGCTGCCAGGCACTTCAGTGCGCTTTCGGAGATGCATTGAAGATCCAAAGCACAGGCCCAACGGAGACGACAACATTTGATGGTCAGTTGCTCCCAAAGACGCCCAAACCAAAAACGGGCCCTAAATCTGGTACCATTCCCTTGTCTGTGCTTCAGGATTGTCGGGTCAAATCTTTGGTGCCTTCACTCTTGGGGAAGCTCGACTGTTGATCCACAGTTTGCAACTGAGATGGGCTTTCAACTTGGCTGAAGCTGGGATCTCCAGGCGCAGTCTCTGAGGTTTGGATCCTGAAACCATTTGGAGGGAGGTGGGCTTGAACTCCAGCAGGTGCGGGTGAAAAACAACGGCAAAGTGGGCCAAAAACAAGTGCAAAACCATTGGGGAGGTTTTGGCATTTCATGGGGATCGAGGCAATATACAACTGGTGGGTGGATTCAAACATGTTTCAAATACTTGGGATTTTTCCATTGAGTTCACGGATGATCAAGTCATTGTTTGGGGGGTGGCTGAGCTATGCTGAGCTCAGTACAGTGCCAAGTGTCTCCGGGACTCCATGATATCAATGTGGATATCCCAAATCCTCTACTGGTCTAGCTTGGCGGAAGGGCATGACTTGGTTTCGACTAAAGCCTCCGTTCTATGCCGTTCTATGCCCAAGTATGGCATCAGCCCGGGACACATAGATTGATTTTTCCAGCACTTGGCTGAGTATATCCTTGATTGTCAGTCATAGTCATACCCAATGTTTATCAATAGATACGTGCAAGCTAGGTACAAGATGGTTCAAGTCAAGATCCGGTAAGATTGTACTTGAACAGTTGATCAAAGTTGAACAATGTTGAACATCATCACCAACGGCAACCCCTCCAGGGACGGAATCCGTCAGGATGTTGAACCTTTGTTTGAACGCCACTTTACCAGCTAGAATACCCATGTGATTAGAGTATTCTGGGTTATGTCGCCCCATTCAAATGATCCTGACATTGAGACTGCCAAACCGATACACACATGTGTATATTACTGTATAATATTATATATAATTACGCGTATATATGCTTATATGCGTATATGATACTATACACATACAGAACCATACATAACAATTACATATGTATATATATAATATTATATACGTGTACATGAGTACATGGAGATGAACATCTATGCTTACGTCACCCTTTATCCCCACCGACAATGTCGCTGTTTCTTCGGCAGCTTGAGGCCAGGTGCAGTGATGCTGGGAGAGACCGATTTGAGCAACTCCTTACGTGCCATCCTCAAGGGCGGGCCAGGTGGGCCAGGGGTCGTAAGGAATCTCTAGCGCCGGCTGGACTTAGAGGGGTTCAATTTGACATGTGATATATTTATGGTATATTATGAATTATGTTGTATGTTTCGTATACATATTGTAATTATATATAGTTGTATATATATAATTATATATATATATATATATGTAATTATAAATTATATATATATATAATTACATATTTATATGGGTGATATTAGTTAGGATGGCCCTCATACTAAACACCCCCCAGAAACCAAAGGCCCGGGTCGGCTGCTGTTCCACGAATGGCAGGCTCTGACACAGGCAATTTGGGTGCCGTGATGGCTCCTCAGGACTCGATTGAATACCGCGAATCGTTCCAAGGAACCGGTGAGTTGTAACAGTTTCAGTCATCTACACTTTGGGGGGATTCATGGCCATGTTTACCAGACTCGAGGCTTATATATATATACATGCACATACATATATATATATATATATACATATGTCGTGATGTGGATGGAAAACCCCTCTAGACATCGCCGCAAATGCAAAGTCTAAGGCACAACTTCGCACGTTTTTCGCTACATCAACTTCTTCCACATCTTTCAAGGGTGTGGCCATGCAGCAGAGTCAAACTGAGGGCAGGATGCCAGCTATGTAAAGAGCCGTTTTCAGAATGCAAGCTTGAGATGCTTTGCAGGCCATGAACACATTTTATTATCATATATATATATATATATTCATTGTCATATAATCATATCATACATATATCATATATATATATACACATATATACACATACATATCTTCACTTTTCTTGCTGATCTCAACAACCTTTTGGGACTTCACAGGGGTCTTTCGACCCCGCTGTGGTTCCTCGGTGATTCTTGGTGTGCCGTTCGGTTCGCGCAGGTCGTTTACCTGGACGAGGATGTGGTGGTCAAGGGAGATCTCCTGGAGCTTTTCCACGTCTCAATGAGTCGCTCCATTGGAGGTTTAGTCATGTTTATTGGGTCACTAACTAGTATGTATTGTATTATAGTACATATATACAATGTTATTGGGTCCCATACAATACAATACATACAATACATAATACATACAATACATAATACATACAATACATAAATTATAGTTTATTGGGTCACTAACTAGTTATGGATAGTTATGGATTATGACCCAATAAAACATGACTAGTGGGAATAAACATAACTATCCATAACTATCCATAACTAACCATAACTAACTGTTTTAGTGGGGTGAACATAGCCATCCGATTCCTGTGGTAACTGATTGTGCCACGCCTCTAGAATCCATATGATTTTATGGATCAGTTGTATTCCCAAAAATATTCCTTATCCTGATTACGGTGAATCTGCATTGATGCAAACAATCTTCTGGGGTTAGGTCATGTTCCACTTCTCGACTTGAAGTTATTTGCTTCTTGGAAAATCCGGAAGTCCTTTGGATACCTTTGGTCAAAATCATCGAAAGTCCTAGACCTTTTGATTGATTTATTATTTGCTGTGATATCTGATTCATGAACTAGCCCCAGAACATTATTAGCTAGTTGAACAAAAATACCAAGATTTACCATTGTTCAACTAGCTAATAATGTTAATAATAATAAAGCCTATATGAATAGTTATTATGTTATTAAAAAACATGCTTTTATTGGTTTGTTAATAACAGAGCCCATGGGATTCCGTCAGACATCCGTCAGATCGCCGTGGCCGCCGTGGGCAAGGCACTGACAACGGGGCGCCCGGGACGGTGGCCGCGGTGCAGCGGAAGAACCAGCCGCTGCGGACCTATGTGGATGTGCTGCAACCGGCCGGGGGCCTCAGTCGGAAACTTAGGTAATAGAGATTCTGGATGACTATGGATGGTTAAGGTGGGTATATTAATAATATATATATATGTATATGATATTTAATATATATATATATATATATTATATTAATTTGCATATTATCTATATTATATTATCTATATTATATTATCTATATTATCTTATCTATATTATATTATCTATATTATATTATCTATATTATATTATCTATAGTTAGATGGAATTATAGACTCATAACTAGGGACGCCATTGTAGGTGTGGCTCAAAAACAGTGTGTCATTTTTGCGATTGGACCGTTGGGGAACCAAGGATTCGACCATGGTGCCATTGGTGGGATGACCATTGGCGCCATATGTCACTACATCTACCCATCCAACATAATCTACTTGTATCTACTTGTATCTACTCGGACACAAATTCATCTAATCTAACCTAAATATACCTATATAATTCAGATCCAATCAAAAAAATTTATCACTTTGACGATGGCACATTGGTTACCTGCAGTTTTTTTTTGTTCCGTCTAAGGCGGTGCCGCATTGGTTACCCAGTGAAGCTCCGTCCTTCAACGTTTCTGGGCCTCGTTGTTGGTGAAGGCTGGGACTATGAAACATGGTCATTTTATATATTGGATCGGTGGAAAAGATAACAGGAACCGAACCCCCTTTTTTAATTTCATAGGACATCACATTAATATAACATGATAT